>ENA-ORTG01000269-ORTG01000269.1-human-gut-metagenome-genome-assembly--contig:-NODE-269-length-57151-cov-4.087957_pt1 | contig 57151 bp, 73 predicted proteins | sample MGYA00241906_ERZ509176 | MGnify/ENA primary metagenome ERZ509176 (study PRJEB26280, sample SAMEA2338811) | human gut metagenome | biome: human gut; feature: human-associated habitat; material: faeces...
CATCCTTTGTCAGGCTCCACGTTTGGAAGGTTGCCTGCTTGATTGGCTCTCTCCCCTGAAAATCGTAGAATTTTCCGTTCCAATTCAGAATATGCAGTACATTTTCCGTTTGCGTTTTGAGTTTTTTTGGCGTTAGCGTCATGGATGCTTCCCCTGCACAGCCTGTCAGCAGAAGCAGGCTCAGGCAAAGCAACAGTTTCCTTTTCATACGGGCAGCCCTCCTTTTTTTCAGCATACCAATAAAGGGAAGCACCGTCAATCTCATTTATAAAATTGTAAGAATTTTGCACAGAAAAAAGGACTTGGAAATTCCAAGTCCCTGTAATTTTTGTTTTTTATTCAACTGTAACGGATTTTGCCAGATTTCTGGGTTTATCCACATCACAGCCGCGTTCCACTGCGATATAATATGCGAACAGCTGCATGGGCAATACGTCATAGGATGCGGTAAAGAGATGATTTACCTTCGGCAGATAAACCACTTCATCGGCTACATCCTCGATGGCGGTGCAATCCTCTGCGGCAATTGCCAGCACCTTTGCGCCTCTCGCCTTGACTTCCTTCACGTTGCTGACGGTTTTCTCCAGCAGGCTTTCCTGTGTTGCGATGGCAACCACCAGTGTACCATCCTCAATCAGAGAAATGGTGCCATGCTTGAGTTCCCCTGCGGCATAGGCTTCACTATGGATATAGGAAATTTCCTTCAGCTTCAGAGAGGATTCCATTGCGACTGCATAGTCCAGACCACGTCCGATGATGAAGGCATTTTCGCATTTTGCATATTTCTTTGCGATTTCCGCCATTCTTGCATCTACCTTCAGCACCTCTGCTGTTTTTTCGGGCAAATCATGCAGCTCCTTCACTGCCGCGGTATAGGCTTCTTCTGTCATTGTGCCGCGCACCTTTGCGAAATACAGCGCAATCAGATACAGCACAGACATCTGTGTGGTATAGCCCTTTGTGGTTGCAACGGCGATTTCGGGGCCTGCCCAGGTATAAATCACATCATCGCTTTCTCTGGCAATGGAGCTGCCTACCACATTGACAATCGCAAGCACCTTTACGCCCTGCTTCTTTGCTTCGCGCAGTGCCGCAAGGGTATCTGCGGTTTCGCCGCTCTGGCTGATGATGATGCAGAGGTCATTTTTCGCAAGGATAGGGTTTCTGTATCTGAATTCGGATGCGATATCCACCTCAACGGGGATACGGCAGGTTTCTTCAATGACATATCTGCCGACAACCCCTGCGTGCATGGCACTGCCGCAGGCAACAATATGAATTCGTCCGCAGTTTTTGATTTCTTCCTCTGTCAGAGAAACATCCTCCAGATGGATGCCGCTTTCGGTCACTCTGGGCTGAATGGTCTTTTTCAGCGCTTCGGGCTGCTCCATGATTTCCTTCATCATGAAATAATCATAGCCGCCCTTTTCTGCTGCCGCGATATCCCATGTGACATGATAAACCTCTTTCTTAATTTCCTTGCCGTCTATATCATACAGCTTTACGCCGTCATTTTTCAGCACGGCAATTTCATTTGTTTCCAATAAATAATAATCTCTGGTGTATTCCAGCAGGGCGGGAATATCGGATGCGATATAGTTTTCGCCCTTACCCAGACCAATCAGCAGAGGGCAGTCCTTTCTGACTGCAACCAATGTATCAGGATGATCTGTACACATAATGCCCAGAGCGTATGCGCCGCGGATTTTTTCCAGCAGCTTTCTTGTGGTGGAGACCATATCCCCATCATATAAATCCTCAAAAAGCTGTGCCACCACTTCCGTATCCGTTTCGGATTTGAAGGTATAGCCCTTTTTGATGAGCATATTTTTCAGCTCCAGATAATTTTCAATGATACCATTGTGTACCACGGAAATTTTGCCGTTCTGGCTATTATGGGGATGGCTGTTTATTTCATTGGGCACGCCATGGGTTGCCCAACGGGTATGCCCGATGCCGATATGAGAGGATTTTTTATCATCCTTCTCCACCTTTTCTCTGAGACCTGCCAGCTTCCCCTTTACCTTGATGGTATGAATCCCATCATGATAAACGGAAATACCGGCAGAGTCATACCCACGATATTCCAATTTGGACAGACCGTTCAGCAATACGGGAACAGCCTGATTTTCACCAATATATCCTACGATTCCGCACATAAATTTCAACCTCCAACATTTTATTCGTTCGTTGCCTTTCTTTTGTCGGGAGCGTTGACCGCTCTGTTTTGTAAAAAGGCCTGCGACCCTGAACGAAAGGGCGAGGAGCATCCGCCGAATTTTCGATATGGAAAGCAAAAAAAACTTAAAATGCTCTCTGCACTCCTGCCTCGTCAGCCGCCCAATCTGCGGCTCTGGCGCTTAAAAACTCTTTTAACCTTCCTTTCCTTTTATACTGACCGATTGGCAGCCCTTGCCGAATTATGTGGTATACATAGTTCGACATGATATTATAGCATTTTTTCCTTCTGTGGTAAAGCCCTTTTCTTATCTTATGCGGCGTTCGCCCGTCCCTGTGTACGAAAAAAGACAGAATCTTTATAAATTTGAAAGACTTTTGTTATGGAAATTTTAAAAAAATACGTTATACTATAAGTACAAAGAATTCCGAAAAAAGGATATTGCCGAAAAGGAGGAATATAAAAATGAAAAAATTACTGGCACTTTTCCTTGCCTGTACGATGGTGCTTGGCTTAGCATCCTGCAAGGAGCAGGATGAGGAAGAAAAAAACACCCTTACCGCAGAGAAAACGGTAGCGACCATGCAGGATCCCATTGACGCACTGGCACGGTGCATGGTGGAAAATAATTTGGAATACAACCCCGAAGATCCCAATTTCTTCTGGACCGCACTGTATTATTTTGCAGGCGGCTATGGTCTGAAGCATGAGGGTGTAGAGGAATTAACGGATACATATCAGCTAAAGGTTCCTTCTACTGTAATGGAGGAATATGCGATTGCGCTGTTCAGTGACTACAAGGGACTGCCGGAGCTGCCCGAAATCATGCAGGGCAATGTTTCCTACGATGAGAATGCAGATGCGTATCTGCTTTCCGAAGGGGATATCGGTCTTTCCGAAACAAAGCTTGGTGATATCAAGGAAACCAAGGACGGCTATACGCTGGTTGCAGAGCTGACCGGCACGGATGAAGAGGAGGAATTGATTGCATCCTTTGATGTTACACTGATTCGCAACACCTTTGCGGATGAAATCGAAAATCCCCTGTATCTGTGCAGCGTTTCTTCCATGAAGATGACACAGAAAGAGGGTGCGGATGTTTCCGAAGGCGGCACAGCAACACTGATTCCCGACGAAACCATCACGGCAACCTTCAACGGACTTTCCGATGCACATACTGCGGAAATGACGCTTTCCGAAGGCGATATTCGTGCATTTCAGTTTGATGCGGAATCTGCCGCAGGCAAAATCATCAGCGGTCTGAATGAGGGCGACGTTGTAACCTTCGGCTATATCGTGGATAAGCGCAACGGCTCTTATGTGATTGTAAGCGCGGAATAAGGAATTTACGTCGAAAGCGGGGCTTTCGACCCGAAAAACAGAAAATACCACATTCACAAACGCGAATGTGGTATTTTTTTATTTCATCCAGCCATATTTTTCTGCAATTTTTTCTGCGACAAAAATGCCATCCACTGCCGCGGAGACAATGCCGCCTGCATAGCCTGCGCCCTCACCGGCAGGGTAAATGCCCTGCTTGCAAAGGCTCATGCCTGTTTTATCGCGCAGAATACGAATCGGGGAGGAGCTGCGGCTTTCCACCGCCGTCAGAACCGCATCCGCGCGGTCAAAGCCCTTGAGCTTTCTGCCCATGGCAGGCAGAGCTTCCCGCAGGGCTTCTGTCATGAAGGCAGGAAAAATCTCATCCAGACTGCTTTCCCTTACGGCAGGACGATAGGTTGCTGTGACCTCTGCGGCTTCGACTTTTCCTTTGCCCAGAAAGCTGCCGACCGTCTGCACAGGTGCGGTATAGCTGCCGCCGCCTGCCAGAAATGCCTTTTCCTCCAATTCCCGTTGGAAAAGCATCCCTGCCAGAGGGTGATCGCTCCCGAAATCCTCAGGGAAAATCTGCACCAGTAAGGCAGAATTTGCATTCTTCCCATCTCTGGCATGCTCACTCATGCCATTGACGGCAAGCCTGCCTTCTTCGGATGCCGCCGCCACCACATAGCCGCCGGGACACATACAGAAGGTATAGACACCGCGGTTTTTCTGCGTAGTATAGGTCAGGCGATAATCCGCCGCAGGCAGAAGTGCTGCTGCATCACCATACTGCACGGCATCAATCATAGCCTGGGGATGCTCAATCCGCACGCCCATGGCAAATGGCTTCTGCTCCAGTGCAAATTTTTCTTCATATAATAAGGAAAACGTATCCCTTGCGCTATGCCCCAAAGCAAGCACAACGTCCTCTGCTTCGATTTTCTCTCCATTTTGCAGGAAAACCGCCTGCACGCGGTCATTCTCCCACTGAAAGCCTGTCACTTTGGCGAAGAAGCGCACCTCGCCGCCCAGAGAAATGATTTTTTCCCGAAGCTGCTTTACCACGCCGCGCAGCAAATCCGTCCCGATATGCGGCTTGGCATCATAAAGAATTTCCTCGGGCGCGCCTGCGTCCACCATTTCCTCCAGAACCTTGCGGCAACGGGGGTCTTTGATGCGCGTGGTCAGCTTGCCATCGGAAAAAGTACCTGCGCCGCCCTCGCCAAACTGCACGTTGCTTTCCACATCCAGCTTGCCTGTTTGCCAAAAGGTATCGACCGCCTGCTTACGGCTGTCCACATCACCGCCACGCTCCAGTACAATAGGCTTTAAGCCCATTTCCGCCAGAAGCAAGGCAGCAAACATGCCCGCAGGCCCAAAGCCAACCACAACGGGACGCTTCGCGGGATAATTTTCCCCCTTTGGCAGATGATACGCCAAATCGGGTGTTTTGGAAATGTGTTTATCCTTATTTTTTTCCAGAATTTTATTCTCGTTCTTCACTTCTGCATCTACCACATAAGCATAATGGATGTTATCCTTTTTTCTGGCATCCAGAGAACGCTTGAAAATGCGGTACGCCTTGATTTCCTCCACAGGCACGCGCAATGCCTTTGCCAGCTTCTTTTCCAAAGCCTTTTGATTGCCTGTCACAGGCAGTTTCAATTCAGATACACGAATCATACTTCGCTGCCGCCTTTCCAATCCTCATAAAACACCTCGCGCAAAAAAAGTCCGCGGCTGGGTGCCGTAAAGCCTGCCTGCTCTCGGCTTTTTGCCAGTAAAATCTGCTCTGTTTCATCTGCGCTTTTCTTCCCCTCGCCAACCTCGATGAGCGTTCCCGTAAGGATGCGCACCATCTGGTAGAGAAAGCCATTGCCGTAAAAATGCAGGGTCAGCTTATCCTCTGTTTCCTCGAACACGATATCGTAAATCGTGCGGACGGTTGATTTTTTCATTCTTTTATTGGCGCAGAAGCTTTTGAAATCATGCGTGCCAATGAAGGCTGCCGCCGCCTGCCGCATTGCCTGAACATCAAGCATTTCCGTACAACGGAAGGTATATTTTCGCTCAAACACAGGCGAATGCTTGCCAATCCAGATGGAATAGGAATAATGCTTCGCCTTTGCACTGAGTCTGCTGTGGAAACGAGGAGGCATTTCCGCGACGGAAAGCGCCGCGATATCCTCGGGCAGCTTCGCATTGAAGGCATCCAAAAGCTGCTCGGCTGTGCCGTTCCAGTTAATATGGAAATTCATGACCTGCCCTGTGGCATGCGTGCCTGCGTCCGTTCTGCCGGAGCCGAAAACCTCTGTTTCCGCACCGCTGATTTCCTGTAAGATGCGTTCCAGCTTTTCCTGTATGGTGTTTTCCGTATTGCCCTGCTTCTGCCAGCCGTTATAGCGCGTGCCATCATACGCCAGAACCATTTTATAATTCTTCATAGCTGTCCCTTACTGCTGCAGCACATGCAGAACACTGGGAACAAACTGTTTCTTTCTGGAAACCAGACCGGGTACATGCACCCAGTTCTCCTGAGGCTCGCCAAATGCGGTTTCCACCAGTTCCTTTGCGCCCTCGCCTGCGAATACCAGATCGGAGGATTCTGTCAGGATATTTGTCAGCAGGAAGAACAGCATTTCACCTTCCTTGACTGCGCCTTCCATATAAGCCGCAATTTTAGGACGCAGCTGCTCCAGCTCTGTCTTATCCATGGAAGAAATCTGCCCTGCGCCAAAGTTTTTATCGTTGCCGCTGAATTTTTTGAAGTCCTGATAGAAAATTTCTTCGGGTGTTTTATCTGCAAGGCTGCTGCCGGCGCGGAACATTTTTTCTGCATGCTCCTGAATTTCAATACCTGCGATTTTCGCCAGCTCCTCTGCCGCCTTTTTATCCTTCGGGGTGCAGGTAGGGGAACGGAACATCAGCGTATCGGAAATGATTGCGGAGCAAAGCAGTCCTGCAATTTTCTTATCCACTTCCACGTTATTTTCCTGATACAGGTCATAAATAATCGTACCTGTGCAGCCTACAGGCTGATTGCGGAAAAATACGGGCAACGCCGTTTCCATACTGCCCAGTCTGTGATGGTCGATAATTTCCAAAATTTCCGCCTCATCAATGCCATCAACTGCCTGCCCCTTCTCATTATGGTCAACCAGTATAATTTTCTTATTATCCATATTCAGCAGGGAGCGTCTGGAAAGCATGCCGCAATACTTCCCATCTCTATCCAGAACAGGGAAATCTCTGTGGCGGATTTTTGCCAATGTATCACGGATGTCGCTGATGAAATCCTCTCTGCTGAAGGTAATCAGATGATCCTTTTTCATAAAATAACGCACGGGTGCAGACTGAGAAATCAGTCTTGCTACCATCAGGGTATCATGCGGTGTGCTGATGATTTTGCAGTTATTTTCCTTTGCCAACTTCTGAATTGTCTTAGAAATAGGTGCGCCAGTACAAACCACGATGCAGCCTGCGTTCATCTCGATACCGCAAAGCTGATTTTCAAAACGGTTCCCGGTCAGAAGCATATCGCCATCTTCTACATAGTTTTCCAGCAGATCAGGATTTGCCGCACCAATCAGAATTTTCCCCTTTGTAATTTCTTCCTCGGAATCGCCGACAATCATTGTACCATCAATCGCATCCAGAACATTCGTATATTTTGTGTGGGATATTGCCAGAATCCGTGTTTCGTAGATGTCCATATTCGCCGTTGCGATATCCTTAACGGAAATAATGCCCTCCAGCACACCATCGTTTACAATGGGCATGGTGGATTCACGCAGGTCTCTCATTTTATTCCACGCATTTTTCAGGGAAATACCCTCATTCAAGGAGGGAGTGGGCTTAATCTCCACATCCTTCACCTGTGTACCGACATGACCGATGAATTCAGGCGTTTCCACATCGAAAAAATCCAGCACGTACTTTGTTTCGTTGTTAACCTCGCCCGCTCTTTTCGGTACAAATACACCATCATCCGTTTTATTTTTCAACGCTGCATAGGCAATCGCAGAGCAGATGGAATCTGTATCCGGATTTTTATGCCCAATGACAAATACCTTCTTTTCCTTTAACATTTTTATTCCTCCCTAAAAATTTCTACTCTTCATATTGGAATTTCCAATATTTAACCAAGTTTAGTATATCCTATAAAACAGCAGAAGGAAAGCAAAAACCTGATTTTCGTGAACTTGCCTACTTCGCCAGTCTTTTTGTATACAGAATACGGTAATTATAAACATTCTGTCGTTCTTTTGTTATTCTCTTACATAAAAAATGTCCTGATTGGAAAATCAGGACTCAAGAGGTGCCACCCGGATTTGAACCGGGGGTAGAGGTGTTGCAGACCTTTGCCTTACCACTTGGCTATGGCACCATATTCAACTGTTGTTTATAAGTATACTCTCCTTTTTGGGTTTCGTCAATCCTTTTTTCTTTTCCCAACAATCTGCTTTTGTGCAAAAGAAAAAGCCTCGGCTTTCAACCGAGGCTTGCGAGGCACCACCCGGATTTGAACCGGGGATAGAGGTGTTGCAGTTCCCTATATGTATTTTCAATGTTTGTAACCGTTTGAAATACACTGTATTCTTTTTTAATTTGAATGTATATATAAAAGGTAGATTCTCCTATTTATATTCTTCAGAGTCGGCAATCAGTCGGCAAAAAATCAGTGTTGTAGTCGGCAAAAATAGTCGGCAGGATTTTATATCACTAAGACCGTTTTCGTTGCCTTTTGTTCTGATAATATTCTTGATCAGGAATATACTGTAAAAGGTCCGCCACCTCACAGTCCAAAGCCTCACAGATTTTGCTCAGATGAGACAAATTTATCCGATCAATCGTTTCATTATAAATAGCGTTGATTGTCGCAGGTCTAATCCCTGTTTTTCTCGACAGCTCAATCTGTGTCATCCGGTCCATTCCTAAAATTGTTGATAAATATATCTTAATCACCGATAGCCCTCCTACTTACGCTTTTAGTATTATGCTATCAGTAATTGAGATATATTAACCATATCCGTATTATTATTTCATATTTCGTAATTTTTTGAACAAAAAAAGAATCAATAATTTCTAATTATCAATTCCTTATATCTCTTGCTACCACCTGCGGCAACTCCCAGATTATTATTTCTTTCGACTGCCTCAATGTAAAATTCTCGATAAAGCTCTCTGATAAATGGATCATCATTATAGGACAAAACAAATTTTCCTTTTATCTGACTCAATATATCCCGAAGAGCAATATGCTGTTCTCTCCCGAACGTTGCATCCCCCATAGCATAGTATTTCTCCGCTTTATAGTATGGAGGATCACAATAAAATAATGTTCCTTCTCCATCCTGCGCTTTAATGAGCTGATCAAAACTCTTATTCTCGATAAGCACCTTAGATAACCTATTCTGAACTTCCGAAATACTCTTGATCTGCGTTACATTTCTCTGCGAGCAACCAAAAGAACTAATCTTCGCTCCATAAGATGCTTTTATAAGGAAGAAATACCTTGCGGCTCTTTGGATTTCGGTTCTCTTCGTAATGTCCTGGTTGTAATAATCATTATACATTTCTCTGGAATTAAGCATATATTCCAGTTCTTTCTCCACTGCCTCCGGATGATATTTTACCATCCGAAAAAGATTGACTAATTCAGAATTGATATCATTATATACTTCTTTTTCTGCATGTTTTTCTTTGTAAAACAGCACCCACGCTGCTCCACCAAAAACCTCGACATATTTATCAAATCTTTCCGGGAATTCACTCACAATTTGTTTTCTCAGCAGTTTCTTGCCACCAATCCATGTAATAAAACTTTCCATAAGTACACGCTCCTTTTCATTTCTTCATTTCGATATACTTATTTTTGTTTTATTTTTTGTTTTTTCTTTTTTCCTTTTTTATATAAAAAGCCTCTAAGGATGAGACTTAATAACAAACAAAGTAGGAATTTGTGTAAAATTCTGTTTGTTTTCTTGAGAAACCTTCAAAATCCCTATACCTTTTTGCAACTATATTTTATATTTTAGATAAGGTTACGGAAGGAGTGCATCAAACGCGCTCCTTCTTCAAACCCTTATCACTTTACAGGTTCATCCTTTCCATATCTTTCAAACATTCAAAATATGCCGGATGATTTCCCTTACAATCTCATCCTTTGTGTTTTTACCTTCCAGATCGATACCATAGTCAGCCGCTTTCTGTCTCAATGCGTCCTCTGTCAGATCCATCAGTTCCATAATCAAATCTGCTGTTACCTTTGCAACAGCTGTGTCTGTCTTTTTATTAAGGGTTTCCTCTATATCAGTTTTATCTGCATTTTGCTTTGTATCCAGATACGCATCAGCATATCTACGCATCCAGTTAAAAATCCACTGTGCAATCATTTCAAGCTGCTTCTCGTTTAATACCTTCTTCAGGGAGTTCGGTACCTTCTTATACATTTCGGCCACAACCTGAGCCATCTTTTCAGAACCGGTCAGCCCTGTTTTTTCTGCTACTGCAATCAGCTCTGCAACGTAGCTTACCAATTCAAATTTTGTTTTGTTATATGCGTTCAGGCAGATGTATGTAATGCCAAACAGTGGCACTAATACATCCAGAATATTTCTCAGTACGGATATCATAATCAACCTCTCCTTTCAAAATTACATAGGCAGTTTCAGAACCTGTCCGGGCTTGATGGTCTGGCTGACCATGCCGTTCAGATCCATGATTTCTTTATATCTTGCGCCATTTCCAAGGAATGTCTGCGAGATTTTCCACAGGCTATCACCAGATTTTACGGTATAGGTATTATCCTGCGCCGTCTCCGAAAAACCCACTTTACTGGAATACTTCGGAACACCATACCCGCGGATAAATCTACCGTTTACGGAAATTGTTCTGAAGCCAACCGCTTCATTCATATTCCCTTCGATGATTCTCAGAACTCTGCCCTTCACCTCAGCAACAATACCTACATGGTCTGCGTGTCCGGTACAATCGCCAATTCCATTATCATCCCAATCATAGAAGATATAATCACCGATCTTAGGAACATAGGCATCATCCTCAACCCAGCGCCCTTTTTTCTTAAACAATTCGATATGCTTCTCACAGCCACACTCCGTAGGGATGATATCAGTCAGACCTGCCTGAATCGCTACCGCGCTGGCAAATGTGCTGCACCATTCATCGGTGTATTTCACCTTATAGCTACGGGCCAGCGGCTTATGAGAATTGTACAGGTCAATGATTTTTTTGTGACTGCCATCACTTTCTTTGCAGCCCAAATAGCCAACCGCAATATCGACCAGCTTTTTTCTAATCTCCTGCTCTGTCATAACCTTCTTACCTCCATTCTCTGTTTTCTTCTGGTCTTCTGCATACTTATCGTAGAATTTCTGCCCGAAGTCAGAGCGTTTTTTCTTTACAGACTCACTCTGATTCGCAGGCTTTTCAAATCCCGTCAGTACTGCATCAGATGCCTCACGAACCGTTTTTGCCGTTTTCAGCGTTGCAAACACCGCCTTATAGCCGGTCCGCAGTTCGTGAATCAAATATTCAAGCTGCATTTCCAAATCTCCAATAGATTTTCCAGCCTGCTTTGCATAGGCCTGCAGCTGCTGTTTTCTAAGCCAATATGTCCACTGCGCCAGCCCGTAGCCTGCGGAATCTTTAGCAAAATTCGTATAGCTGCCATTATCCACAGCAGCTGTATAGCTTGCGTCAGTGTACCCCAGTTTCTTTTCGCAACTGTTCTGTAAATTCTGGGGATTTAAGCCGCTTTCGGCAAACAAATTTCCCATAAGACCTGCGACACCACAGGAATTCATGCCCTGCTTCTGCAGGTAATTCCAGATTCTCTCTTCATTCGTTTTTCCAACCAGTGCCATAAAAGACATCTCCTTTTCAACCGTTAATCTTTCAGCACAACCTCCGCCAGGCGAATTGCAGCATCGATGCCGTATTTGTCAGCGAATTTCATTACAAATCTCTGCGCATATTTCGCTCTATTTTCGTTTTTGGATTTCCACAGGTAAAATCCTCCCCATGTGCCATCGACTACCAATGACGTTCCTGCAAGTGCCGCTATGACAGAAACATCGATAGAAAGCAGCGTGCCAACAATGACAATCAGAATCAAAAAAAGCGAAATGCTGCAATACAGATACAACATTCGCTTCGAAAATTCGATATTAAAAATGCCCTGCTTTTTTTCTCCATCCTTTTGCTGAGAGGAATTTCGTTTTTTCTTCTTACTTCTTCGCAATAACATCATTGCTGTTATAATTACAAAGATGCTTGCTACGATTACCTCCACAATCACATTCTGCGCGGTGTACATCCAAACCAACCTCCCCTTTGTCCATCAGCTTCAGCGGAAGGCTATCTACACCATGCACCACATAATCAGCATCTCCGTTACCATTCAGTTTATCATGGTACATATCGTGCATCATGTGGAACATTCTGCGGTCATTGAATGTGATTTCCCGTTCGGAGATATACTTCTGTCCAAGGTAACAAATTTTATCCAGATACATCAACTTCTGCGCTTCCATCAGTGTTTTTATGTCTTTTGTCAGATGGTCGATTTTATCTTCCAATTCTTTGTTCTTTCTTTTCTCAAACGCCTTGAACTCCTCTACCTGCTCACCAATTTCATCCGTTTTATCGTTTTTTTCTTCTTCACGATCTTCTAACTGCGCCTTCCGCTGCTGTCTTAATTTCCATCTATCGTTGATGGCATTGACAAGTGCTACCCCAACCCCACCACCGATGATGGCATATACAAATGTCGCAATATCATTTGAAATACCACTCATCATTTTCCTCCTGTTTGCCTTTTTTTAAAGACAGGGACTACCTTGTTAGATAGTCCCTGCTCTCTTGTTATATTGATTTATAATCCCCAACAAATTTTTACATAGCCATCGCCACCATTGCCAGCATAAGTACTATCGTTTTTATATGTGCCGCCGCCTCCGCCGCCACGAACACCATTCTTGGTACTGAGATCAGATATATTATCTTTTCCGGTTCCACCATCTCCGAGTGATCCGCCTCCGCCGCCACCAGAAGAATTGCTAGAAGATTCATTCTGAGAAATGGATGAGCCGCCCTTACCTAAGATGCCATCTTCGCCTGCAGAACCACCATAACCTCTATTACCTGTACCTCCAGCACCCCCACCTACGCCGCCTGCCGGACCACCTTTGCCGGAATAATTATCTGCATGGTATGCGCCGCTACCTCCGGCAAGTGTTACAATACTCCCGATAACCGTTGCTCCGCCGTTTTTCCCCGCAGAATCCCTGCTTGATGTGCCACTTGCACCGCCCTTACCAACAGTAATAGTCAATGTGCTTCCAGGCGTAACATCAAATTCTTGGTTAACGATAGCGGCACCACCGCCACCGCCACCGCCGCAGTAGTCATTATCGACAGCTCCGCCGCCGCCTGCACCGCAAGCAGTTACTCTGATTCGCTTAACATATTCGGGAATTGTAACTGTATAAGTACCTGCTTTGTCGAATTCATAGGTGCGTCCATAAATAGCATCCAGCATATCATTGTCTTCAGCAGTTTTCTTGACCGTGGAGATGATTTCCTCTTTCGCTGTGGAAATAGATGTACCAACTTCTTTCTTTGCCTTTTCTACGATATTTGCCGTTTCGTTCCAACTTCTGGGTTCACTCATACCGAAACACCCCCTTCAAAGGTGTTTTCAGCACAAAGACAAGAAGGGCTATCTGTACTTAAAGTACGATGCCCCCCCCCGATTTTTATGTAAACTAAACATTGTGATTCCTCCTTACTTCATGCGTTTCTATGAAAGTTTATAAATCACCATTCGATAATAACGATTCCGTTTCCACCTGCGGACGCAGTATTTGATGAAGTGTCATTGGTTGCACCGCCGCCACCTCCGCCATAACCAGCGTTGGTTGCGTAATGTGTTTTTCTGTTAAAATAATAAGCACCATTTCCTCCATTGCCGAAAGAACCACCGCCGCCTCCACCACTAGTATAACCATCTCTAGCACCATATCCATCCCCAGTACCTCCGCAGCCTCTAACTCCATTTTCTCCGTCTCCTGCATATCTGCATTGACTTGAATTAGAGGAGGTTCTAGCACCTTTTCCTCCATTGCCGGCACCAACATTTCTATCCTCTGTGTTTGGGGTAGTTGCATATACCTGTGCTACACCTCCGGGCAAAGAAACAAGCGAACCAATAACCGTAGTTCCTCCCGATCCACCACTTTTTGGATTGGAGTTGCTACTGCTGCTTGATGTCCCAGCTGCTCCACCCAACCCTATAACAATATTTATTTTGCTATTCGGTATAACTGTATACGGTTCTCTTATGATGCACGAACCACCATTACCGCCTGCACCAGCCTCATCGCTTGCTATAGCACCGCCGCCACCTGCTCCACCACCACAAGCAGTAACTAAAATCTTCGTTACGCCAGCAGGAACGGTAAACGTGCCATCCTCGGTAAAGGTCTGGACACCGCCGGAGGACGAACTGGATTCGGCACTTTCTTTGACCTTTGCAAGAATCTCCTGCTTGGCTGTAGTAATAGAGCCTTTGACCTCGGTAGTATTTTCGTCAAGATAATCTTTGATTACATTTCTATCCAATGGTGTCATGCCAAAACACCCCCATTCTGAGTGTGTTTCGTACACTTACAGGTTCGGTTACTGTCCGTTAAGACGTAACCCCCCCCCTAAAATTATGTAAACTTTCATAGTGTTTCCTCCATTTCTTGTTCTCACTTCGTCATAGTAAGATAATCCAACTTTGCTTCGATCCGTTCTTCATAAGTCGGGACATAGTCCCCTTCCTCTATAGGTTCAGGAACGTATTCGTAAAACTCTCCCGTTTCCGGATTGTACAGCATCCCCAGAATAACGGTATCATCACAGGGAACTGCGATAACAGGACTCCCGTCCGGAGTCGGTCCCCATTCAGGTTCTGTTTCCTGATCATACAAAACTCCGATTACTCGATTCTTCGAAAGCATTGCATAAGTCATACTGCAACCAACCCCCATTCAATCAATACATATCCGTCTCCGCCGTTACCTCCTTTAGCGCCGTAGCCGCCACCGCCGCCGCCACTACCTTTGGTTCCAGGATTCCCATTGCTACCCGATACACCGCCGTTGCCGCCGTCACCCAGAGAACCTCCGCCACCGCCGCCGTCCTTGTTGGCTGTGCCACCAGCTTTACCACCTGCACCCAAGAGTCCTACACTACCTTCCGAATGACTTTTACCACCAGCTCCACTACCCTCACCAACAGATTCTGCTGATGTGTAAGCACCTTCCCCCCCAACTAAAGAAAGAATATTCGAAATTACAGTACTTCCGCCGTCTGTGCCTCTTCCCGGTGCAGTGTATCCATGTTCACCGCCTGTTCCACCGGCACCAATCTGTATAGAAAGTACAGTGCCTGGCTCAACTAAGATTTTCTTTTTAACGCACATACCTCCGCTACCACCTGCACCGCCGTAACCATTGCTGTTACCACCAGATCCTCCGCCACCTGCACCACACGCAGTAATTACAAGGTTATTTACACTTTCGGGAACCTTAAATGTATATGTGCCAGGTTCCTCATATTCCTGTCTACCGCCCCATAATTCAGCGACCATTTTATCCAACGTCATGAATTTTTCTGTATCCACTGTGCTGTTTAATGTTTCTTTGACACAGCTTTTTACGTCAGATTTTTCAACCTTTTCCAAAATTTCTTCTTTGGCAGTGGTAATGGATTCGTCCACAGACTTACCGGTTTTATCTACATCATTTCTGATTTCCTTCGCTTCTTCACCGGTATTCTGATTTACAATTAACGAGTCTCTCACACTCATGTGCCAGACACCTCCTCTTTCGTTACTTCTTCATACCAGGAGGATGTTGTGCCATCTTTCGTTGTGCGAACAATGAACCGGTACTTTTCTGTGGCACCATCATCCTCATAGTAAACATACGTTTCCTGATAACTCCCATCAGAGTTTTTCAGCGTAGTTCTTTTTGCTTTCAAGATTTTTTTCGTTGCCGTATCAACAATCTGCTCAACGGTTTCGCCAGTGGCATCGTTTGTAGGACTCGTAATCCGAGTACATCCGGGCCAATGCAGCAGGTTGTTGAAATCAAGCGGAAGTCCCAATTTATCAAAACTGATTTCAGGAATCTGCTCCGCAGGCAACTTCCCATTTTCGTCCAGCGAAGCAAGACCGCCGGGTTTGCCGATTTGCCCCTGATCAATCACATCATCTGCATTGATTGGCGGGACAACATTAACAGGGCCAAATGCCATAAGACTTTACTCCTTTCCCTGTTCAATCCAGTATTCAGCGGCGATGCTCTTTGCAGGGACGCTGACGGAACGAACTCTGATTTTTCCTGCAAGAGTTTCATTCGTTGGACACAGCTTGCAGGAGGCAGCTGTGCCAATACTTGCTGGTGCAATCGTGATAGTTGCTCTATCATGTGCAGTTACCCCATTCACCGGGATATCGTAATAAAACGGATAATCAGGGACCGTTGCGTCAGAACCCCAACCAGTGGCGGCAGGAATAACGATAGATACCGCTTCCGTCTTCTCGACTTTGGATGTATCTAATGCTTCGATTGCATCCGTCACAGCAATAAGAATCTTATCTACATAGCCTTTTACAGCACTGATACAGCTCTTTACTTGCTGCTTGGTAGCCAGCTTATCCATGCAATCACCTCCGTACCAGATAAAAGAAAAAAGGAACGAGATTAAACTCGTTCCTTTTAAAGTTTAGAAGTGATTACTCTGTGGGAAATACCTCTTTCAACATCTCTGTCACTTCGGCATCTGTTGCAACATTGCCTGTTCTGACAACGTCTTTGATGTCATCATCGACTACCACATTGTCTTTCGCGATGCCGCTGTCTGTCAGATTGCCGTTATTGTCCAGTGCGGCCAGATTGCCTTCCGTTGCACCAGTTACTTTATCGGCTTTACCCGTCTGATCTACAGATACGAACAGCTTGCCGTTTTCATCTTTCTGCAGCAGGTTGCCTTCTTTTTCGGATACTTCCACATTTACTGTGATTTCGTAGCCTTCTACTGTTACTGTGGCGGAACCGTCACCTGCTTTTGCTGTGTATGTATCCACCAGTGTAGCCATATTCAGGAAGGAATATGTAACGGAATTGTCAGAGCCTTTTACAGCCAGAACCATTACAGGCTTGCCTTCCAGTTTAGGATTTGTTGCGCCAGTGTATGTTTCCTCAGAGAATGCGAATTTAGGTACGAAAGCTGTCTTTGCCTGATCCAGCACCATTTCAATGGGGAAGTCAAAGCTGAAGGCTGCATCGCCTGTCATATTATCGGATGTATACAGATTTACTGTATTGCCGTCTACCTTGCCGGATTTAAACGCTTTTGCAACCACAGCGTTCGTTGCCTTAATCTGATCGTCAATCTTCTTATCAATAACGCCAATCTTCGCCGTATAATCAGTCTTTGCGGCTTCAGCCATAGATTTCAGATGGGACAGTCTTGCCAGTTTATTTACATCGTATGCCATAATAATTTTCCTCCTAATCGTAAATACCTTTTTTCATTTTTCCGTTTTCATTCGCCAGCGAATACCTCTTTCAGCATCTCGGATACTTCTTCATCCGTTGCCACTTCTCCGGCAACCCCGGAATTTTTCATTGCATCCTCAAGCTGCTGCTGTGTCACAAAATTTTCAGTATTGATGTTTGTATCATCAATCTGTTCCATTTTTCCGTCAATCAGCGTGTAAATGTCTTTGAAGCCATCCTTATTCGTGACCACATAATAGACATTTTCAACGGCATCTGCCGGTTCAGGAACAGAATCAACAGCCTCCTGCCGCAAGTGACCGCTGGCTAAAACCTCCCCGGCAATTTCTTTTTTGACCTTAGTCATGGCTTTTTTCATAGTTCCCAAAGTAACTACAGAATCCGAATCGTATGCCATCTTTTACCTCCTCTCCTTTAACTTTTTTCATTGAAGGCTTCTTCCAGCATTGCTTCCATATCATCACTGGTTGCAAAATCCGTGACGGTAGAAATCGTACCGTCCTCCGTAATCTGTAAGCCTTCGCCTACCTTAACGCCGCCAAGTCTGGTAGCGGTCGCCGTGGGTAATACATAAGAGCCTCCTCCCGAACCGAGTTTAATGGATTCGCCAAGCAATGCCACCGTAGCTTCCAGAGCAGATTCGGGTGCTTTTTTCGCCCAAAAACGAATACTGCCGGAAAGCGATTGTGCGGTCGGACATAAGCCTGCCTTTCCAGCCGGTTCAAGAGAAGATTTATCCAGAGCAACCGTTGGGAACATCGTTTCCATGCACCCATCAATCTCCACATCAACGAAATAAACATATTCGTCAGAATAGGTTTGGTTGCTCTTATCATCAAATTCCCGTTTCTGCCAAGCATCTGCAGGAATCGTGATGGTCGTAATAATTGCGGATGCAGCATCTTTTACAACATTGCCTACCGCATCATTGACCATGGCATCAATCAGTTCTTGTGCTTCGCCTGCGGTGATGAATGCACCGGGGTTATACACAACCTGAACATTTGCTTCCAATGCCAGGGAAATCGTAATAGGATATCGTCTGATATCAATTCTGCTGTCCTGATATGCGTTTACAGGCTGAGGGCTGTCACCCAGTGTTGCATAATAGAGTAGCACTTCCTCGCTGTTTTCTGTTTTGGCAAAAACACCAAACTCTCGCAACCAGAAGCCATCCTTCAGACCGCCATTCATATCGTTGCGGTATTCAACAGTCATCGTGATTACGCCATTATCAACCACGGGGACTGTCGAAGCACCCTCTGCCACAGGCTCAACCAACTCAGTCATATCAATCGGTTCAACGCCTTCCGGCATACTGCCCTTACCAACAAGGATTCGGGTAAATTCGATTGTTTCACCTGCTACAAGGCTCGTAATCAAATCTCGGCCAAGAACAGTAATCGTTCCTCCGTAATAACTCATGTGTGAGGTTCCTCCTTCTGCTTTCAGATTTATTTGAAATGTGTGATATCTCCCAAGGGCGTTTCCATAACACTGCTTACAACGCTTCCGGTATCAATGGATGTCTGTAAAGGAATATCCCTTTCGATATCCGGCAAAGACCCCTGCATAATGCTCTGGTTCTGCGTTCCGACATATAACTTCCCATCAAAATCATATTCAGGCTCCACATTCGGAATCATATCTTCCGTAATGCCTTGATTGACAGAACCGATATGCAGCTTTCCTCGGAAGTCATAATTCCTTTCAATGATGGGATGCGTGGATACCGTAACTGCATAGCCTAACCCACTCAGAATATGCAGAACCGCAACATTCATCGGCGTGGATGTTCTGGCATAGATTTTCAGCGTAACCCCTGCAGCCCTGAGCAGTGGTGTGCGGAACAGTGGTCTGGTATCAACCAATCCCTGCATTTCTCCGGTATCGAAAATCATGGTTGCCGGCTGTTCCGGATCCTCCCTGTAGTAAAGCGGTCTTTCCCAGAACATGCTGAACGCCTTGATAATGTCCCAATAGGTACAGTCGCAGTTATTTTTCAAAATTTTAAAAATCAGGTACTGCCTGTAGGTTTCATCATCGAGAATATTAAACAGAATCGGGTTTCCGGCTAATTTGCCGGCTTCCATTCTGCTCAATACCGCAATATCACCAACACCGTCCAGTTGCTTGCCGACCGCCGTTTTTACTCCTCTGTCCAAACGCAGCTGCTCATAGAAATCAAAGACATCCTGCAGCTGCCGTCCCAATGCCCGTATGAGAACATCGATGTTTTCTTTTCCCCGGAATTGTTCCAGCAAATCTTCTCTCAAGTCTTTCATGAAATCAGCCATCAATAACCACCTCTATCATTGATTCGGTAGTATACGCACGCTGTCTTGCTGTGATTTCAACCGATCTGCTTGGATACGTTTCCGGTTCTGCTCCTGCATCAGCCGTTGCAAACATGCTGATGTCGATATAGCTAATCCCAGAGCAGGCATTGTAAAGCTCAGACATGAACTCCTGCGGAATCACATCATCCCCGGCGTTCAATTTTTCTGTATTACTCAGAATCACTTCTCTCAGCAAATCAACATAGTTTGGCGGAATCCCTTCATTCTTTCGGAGCGTGATTGCAATATGAAACCATGTGTAAACCTTGGTCGGTCGATTGAATCTGATCGTAATATCTTCATCGTATTTCCCTGCAAGGCTAACTGCTACATCACCAAAAGTATTGATGCCACCGGCTTTTTCTTTCAGAATTTGTTCTGCGATTTCCGCTGGATCACCGCCGTCTACAACAATCTCGATGCTATGCGGCGGTCTGCCGAAATCGTCCCATTCATGGGATGGATTCTCATACGGCGCAACGCTCAGAACCCCCTGCACATTCGTTAAAATTGCAGAGCGGATGCTTTCAAGCATTCTGGAGGAACGTGTGAAAATTTTATCTGCGTAAGACTGTCGAAACTCCGTATCGGTTTCTTCATCCCTCCCGGCGATATATCCACACTGGTTATTGACACTCAGCAACCCTGCATCCGCCTTTACAATTTCCGTAATCACGCCATCCGGCAGCAGAATATCTCCCGTATCCATCGTGCCAAACGTAATAACGCAGGTTACTGTTTCTGTGGTGAGATTTTCGGATAAAACCAAATCATTCTGCGAAACCAAATCGTCTGCTTTCAACGTCATAACTTCATTCTCTTCGTCAATCTCTGCCTTGAAATCAATGCCCTTAATCTTTTCCGCCAATCCTCGCAGGATAACCAGCGGCTCTGCTGAATTTTCGGCATAAGAAAACACCGTACCATTGATGGCTACGGTGTACACCTCGTTCCCCTCTGCAGATGCGATTTTTATTGCTGCCTGATTGCAGGATGTTCGGCTTAATTCTCTTGGTGCGGTCAGTGACAGATAAATCGCAGGATTCGTGTCAGATGCAATCATCGTACCCTCATCCAAGGTCAACCCATCTCTGCCGGTGCAATGAATCGGATAATACGATTTAGCCGCCGGTTCTCTCGTGGAGCCGCCGTACTGCGCTGCGTTGTCCAGACTGATTCCTTCCGCGCTGGCAGGATACATACTGTAATATACATCCTCGCCGAACTCCCACAACTCAGCAATCTTATCGGCGAAATTCGTGATTAAATGGTTCAGCAGGGATTTCGGATTCTGCTTTGTGTTCTTTCCCCAACCCTCTGACAGATCTGCATGAATTTCATCAATGATGGTATCCAGCCTTTTGATATTCGGGCCATTCGGCGTTACCCCATACTCACTCATGCAATGTCACCTCCTCACGAAACGTTTCTTCGCTTGTACTCACTTCATAAACTACGGTTGCACTTCTTCTTTTCCGGTCAAACGTGTAGGAAAGAATCCGCGCAGACACCACTTCGTCCACAGATAGGATTTCCTCTCGAATCAAGTGCCTGATTTTCACCTCATTCGGATTTTTTACAAACACTTCCTCAAACCAGCGAAAACCATATTCTGGCCCAAGCCGCCATTCTCTGTAAATCCATCTCAAACGTACCAAAATTGCCTGGCGCACGCTTTCTGTGAGGGAAATATCTCCTGTGTCAGAAATCGCAATATCGCCATTCGTATTCAGCATTATATCTGTCAAAGAGCATCCCTCCCAAAAAGCCTTTTTGTATGACCCCGTATTTTCCATTTTAAGCGATTTTATTATCCAGTTGGAGAATTGGTTGTCCAGAATATAAAAATCATTTGTGCGGACAAGGAAGCATAAATACGAGCGTGTTACAGCGGTATTGTTGTTACATCGTTGCGTCCATCTCTGTGCGTATGATTTTTCAGGCTAATGCTACCGGCTGTTACATCCCCATTTGCCGATACACCTCCGCCCGCTGATACACTACCGCCAATTTCCGCACTACCACCGGCAGAAACAGCACCGACCGCTGACAAATTGCCGCCGGAATCAATATTTCCGGAAACGGTCAGATTGCCGCTCATGCGAACCTCCGGGGCCGATATCTCAATATATCCCTGACCAACCGAAAGTTTTGTTTCCTGCACACCAATGATAATTGCATTTTTCCGGCAAGCCTCCTGAACCAGCGCACTCGGCTGCCGGAACAGACCGGGTATACAGATTGCATTTGTCAAATCAAATGCCAGGTCTGTGTTCGTCTCCTGACCATACATCCAGTAGTCAATCGACTGCTCCGCAACGATGATAAGACAGCCATCCCCTTCTTTCACCGGGTACGCCAGCGTTGCCTGCTGAGAAAGAGCCTGCGGAAATACAACCGGAACGCCTGTCAGCTGCGGATAGTCAATCATCTCTCCGTCTGGCTTTTTGAATTTCATTATGGGCTGCACCGATGCTGTGCCTTTTGCAGAATCAAAAGCAATTACTTTGCCCGGCATTGCTGTATGTATCTCACGAATCGCACTCTCTGTATTTTTCCCAAGCTGCTCTACAAATTCCTGTAGCATTATGCTTTCACCTCCAACAGGCGCGTTTTACACATCCAGTCACCGGTAACATTGTCACCGTCAATAGAAATCGAATACACCCGAAAATATCCGGTGACTTCCTTGCTCTCCAGTTTTACGAAATCATCAATTTGGATTGCGCCGTTCAGAAAATAACTTACATCCCAGCCATACTGCTTTTTCCCACTCGATTCAGAGTCTTCAATGACTACCCTCTCCGGATACCCGATCAGACCACTGTCAGCATTGAGCAGATATACCTGCTTGGACATAACATCGCCCGGTTTCTTAATCTGCAGAACGCCATTCTGCAAAGACCAACTCAATCCACAGCAGTCACACCCTTTTTTCAGGATATTCTTTGCTAACCCCACATAGCTGAAGCCATTCTGGATATCAACAAACTTTGCATTGTACGAATATGTGATTGCCACGCCCATCTGATTTGCAATTTCATCAAAGATGGTCCGCCAGCTTACCGCACCTCGGTACGAAACGGAAACGTATGTGTCCCGAATCTGCACAAGGTTATCCACAACCTCAATATCCGTTTTCTGATCGGCACTATCCATCGTTGTGGATGCAAAGCTGACGATACCGGAAAAGATAAGAGACAGCCTGTTCCCGTATCCAGCTTTCAAGGCTACAACACAATCTTTTTGATTTAAGGCTGCTCTATGCTGCTTATTCAGATTCCAGACAGTTACCTTTGCCGTATTCTGTGTCTCCAGATCGCTTTTCTGGATGGAGAAATTGACATGCAGTGGAGTATCACCATCTCCGATTTCAAATCCAGTGCCTCCTGCCTTTCCGACAGACAAACGATATTGCCTGTCAAAATTATTCAGACTTTGCATTTTATCCCTCCATTCTCTGGCAGAAAAATAAAAACGCTTTTTGTGTTTGTCAGAACACGAAAAGCATATATTTATATATATATTATTTAATTTATTAAATAATATATATGGTTACGGTTACGGTTACTCGCGGATTTCCGTCCGATTGTCCAATGGAATGTCCGCGGACAAAATTCAGCCACTCTCAGAGAACCTTGATTTTTAGGCATTTTACGCACTTTTGCTATTTTCATGAATTTTTCACTTGCAGAAGCGTAATTTATAAAAACCAGAGCATTTTTGCAATTTTTTCGTTTTCAGCAGGATTTACAAATGGACACCCTTTCGGATTGTCCAATGGAATGTCCGCGGACTATCCAATGGACAAAAATATATCAAAATGCCAGAGAACCTTGATTTTTAGGCATTTTACGGCATTTTCACTTTTTTCTGAAATATCCAATGGAATCTCCGAGGATTGTCCGCAGATTGTCCAAGGACTGTCCGCAGACTGTCCCGAAAACATCATATTTCAAAAAACTTACTCTTCCAGAGGGCAAAAAATAAATTGCGCTTTGTCCTCAACAAAATCATTCCTGCCAACATGATCCAGCTGGGTAATCACACCAAAAATCCCATCCGGCAACTTACTGACCGGATAGAATGTATTAAGTGGAAACCTCGGCACGATTTTAATACCCAGAACAATCGGCTCATTCTGTGCATCATACAGGCTGACCTTCCAGTAATCGGCAGTATCATTATAGGTGAATCGTATGAAATAGACCGTATCATTCAAAACAATGCGCGACACGCTATCATTCACATCAGGCACCTCGATTATGGTGTACTCCATTCTAATCACCCCTGCTCATCTATCATATCAGGCCTGCCTTTTTCCCCAGACCATACAAGATCGAAGATTTATTACTTTTCCCACTGCTGCTACTCGATTTTGAACTTGAACTGTTGCTACCACTACTGCTACTATTACTGCTTTCTGAAGCCTTACTCGTTCCAGAAGATTTATTTGCATTGCCGGCAGACGCTTTCGTCTTCCCACTCTTTCCGTAGCTTGCCGGAATCGTCGTTGTTTTCGCTTCTGTGATTCTGATTTTCTTGAACGCAATCGGAATCTCCATTGCGTATCCCGCTTCAACCGTCTTAGAGAATGAGATATTTATGATAGCCATATTGCTAAATACGGTTTCCGAGGTTACTACCTCGACCGGTTCTGCCTTAAAATACAATTCCTGCAGCTGCTCAATTACGGCATTTACCCTCTCCTGACCGCCGCCATGCTTTTTATACCATGTGACAGGCGTTGGAGTCAGATACAGAACCATACTAAGCTGTTCAGCATTTTTGATAACAGCATCGCTGACAGTAAAACCCTTCTCCACAGCATATTCAGGCGTTGTGGCTTCAAACGTCAAATCCTGACTGATGAGCGCATCAAATTCAATTCCATTTACAGTTACAGGCTGTTTTGCCAGCATATCTTCTCACCTACCTCGTGAAAGCCAATCCTCTAGCCAACTCTGCAGTTGTATCATGGGATGCTTGATTCATTACTTTGGAAGCATTTTTCTGCACTGCAGGCTCACCATTGAACGTATTTCTGAAACTTACATTTTGCGTTACGCTTCTGTTGGATGTGCTATTATAAACACCGCTTCTGGTCGCTGCGCTCACCGTTCCGGAACTGATAAGGCTACTCATATTTGCTGTCAATTTAGAAATCGCAGCACCTACCGGTCCTTCACCGTTTGTAATGCCCTGCACCAGCAAGTCAATCATATCCGGCATATAGGTTTCAAAATTGCTCAACGGACCTGTTTCGGGAACAGAGAATCCGATAAACGATTTGATAGTAGATGCGATATTGGATGCCGCTGCTTTCACACGGTCGATACCGCTTGTAATGCCGTTTACAATATTACTGATAATATCAGAACCCCAAGTAAACGCTCTGGATGGCAGAGATGTAATATAGGCAACCGCTGCTTCAAAACCATTCACAACCGTATCCCGGATGCCCCCGCATTTCGTTTTAATCCCTTCCACAAGGTTACTAAATGCAGCATTACCTTTATCTCGGATGGCATTTGCTTTTTCAGTGATTGCTGTCTGCAGATTCTGGAATGCTTCGGATCCTCGCTGATACAGTTCAGATGCCTTTGCTTTAATCTTATCCCAGTTCTTATACAGCAAAACACCGACTGCGACCAACGCTGCAATAACCATGATGGCAATGCCAACCGGACTGGTCAGGAACCCAATGGCCGCCCCGACACCCTTCACGGCACCAGATATCAGTTTAAAGATTTTCGTTGCAGAAGATGCCGCCTTTGCTGCTGTCAGAATCCCCATAATGGCACCCACAGCAATACCTAGGATTTTCAAAAAACCTTGGTTCTCGCCAAGGCTCTTAAAAGTTTCTTTTATGTACTTGCCTGCGGCTTTGATTTTGTCCCGCAGTGCATCCGTATCAACACCGGCTTTTTCAAGCAAAGTGCCAAACAAACTATCTCTGCCCTGCACGAATGCAATCAGGTCATCGACAATCAAAGCAAGTAACAGGAATTTAGCAAACAAGAGCATTGTCTGGACGTTCAATCCCTTCAAAAGGGTTAAAACACCTTTCGCTCCGGCAATCATAGTATTCCATTTCTGGTACGCAAAAAACAATGCAAATGTGGCAGCTAAGACAGCTAAGATTCTCTCGGAACCGCCGACCGAATCAGCAAACTGGTTCAATCGCATCACTGCATTTCTGGCAAATGTGAGCAGCCATGCCCCGAATTTTATAACCTTCTGTGCAGCCGGCATAAAGAACTGCCCTACCAAAGTTTTAATCTCCGTCAGCTTCGCCTGAAACGAAATCAAGGTGCTGCGATAGGAATTTATACTTCTCTCACAGTCACCGATAGCATCTGGAGATTGTTGCAAGATTGCCTGGTAGTTGACCTGCATTTTCTGAACCTGGTCCAGTGCTTCATACTTCCCTTTCAGACCAAGCGTTTCCATAGCCTGCGCTCTAGTAACATCTGTCAGAACTGCACCCAGCGTTTTTGCCGACTCGGTTTCGCCCATTACCGCCTTCTGCATTGCGTTAATCGCAATTCCTTCATCGATGTTTGAGAAGGATGCCAGATCCATAGCCAGCGTGGTCATGTTTTTACTCATCTCATACGCAGCTTGTCTATTCTCCGGTCCCATGAAACCTACCATCAGGTTCTGCGCGTCCGCCAGATATGTCTTAACATCATTCGTGCTTCGACCAATGCTGTCAGCATACTTTTTCGCCCAGTCTTCAACAGTATTAGTCATGCCGGAAAATACAGTATCGAATTTGTTCTGCATTTCCTCTGCTTCAGATGCAAGCGCAATACATTGTTTGACGGCAACACCCATACCTGCAACAGATAGGCCGATGCCGATTTTTCCAAGCAGATTTGCAGCCTTACTTTTAATATCAGACATTGTGCTGTTGACAGCATTCACGCTGCTCTGATCCACTTTAAAGCCGATTACGTTGACGAATTCAGCTAACGTCATCCTGTTCCACCTACCTTATGCAATCAAACAATAAAAGGAGTCGATTTCGACCCCCTTAATGTTCCATCTGCCTTTTCATTTCTTCTGCATGACCTCTCTCAATATCCAAGTCCATCTGGTGTAAAGCATATAATTTCAATGCTTCATCCAAAGTGTAAACCGTTTCCAACTCGTATTTCGATGCCAATCTGGATTTTATGAGAACATACATCCTCATTTCCAATTCGGCGAATTGACTTACATCAAGTTCTCCGTATTTTCTGTACTCGGTTCCTTCGTCTGCGCTAAGATTTGATCGCCAAATTGGGTTCCGAGATTCTTGAAAAAACCACTGAAATTCAGTTTAATTACCTCATAGCAGAGGATATACATATCCTGCAGATTGCCGCAGAAAATTTCATTTGCTGTATCCATATCTAAAATCTGTACACCAATATCCTCTTCTGCACATTCAACCGAAATATTCTCATGCTCAATCAGTAGCTTTTTCATAAACCGTTCCACCTGTGCACCTGTCATTCCAGACATTACCTTAGACAACGCCGGAACAGCGGACTCCATGGAAAAATCCTCGATATTTACATCCATGAAGTTTTTTGTACCATTTTTCTGCATCGCCGCAGCAAATGCAGGCACTAAAGCACCAAGCATAGGTAACAGCAGTGCCGATAAATCGCCACTGATATTGGCTGCTGTAAAGGCAGGAAAAGGCTTCAGATAGAACGTACAGTTCCCGATTTTCTTTTCAATCCTTTTCATTTGTTTCATGTCCAATAACCCCCTCAGATTATTTCATTTATTGAACAAGGGACCATCGTTCGATAAACGAAAGTCCCTTTTCTCTTTTTTATTCATTCAGTTCTGCATTACCCGTATGAATTTCCCACTCACGGTTAGATGCTTCTTTGCCAAATCCACGAGATGCAGATTTTGTAGCCCATGCAGCTTCCGCGCTGAATACCAGACCGCCTTTTAAATCCTTAATCAGGATAGGAAACATGCCTTCGCCATTTTTCATGTCTCGTGCAAGGCAGTTCTGCAGGTAGGAGTTTGTATCCGAAGTCTGCAAAACAGTCAGCTTTACTGTGAATGTATCATCAGGGCTGACGCTTCTGACAATTTCGCCATCACAGCCAACCTTCTTGGTAATGCCATCGCCGCTAGGTTCAATGCTGACAAAGCTATCCTCTGCGTAACCGCTGACAATATGATTGCCAAGTGCAACAGTTACCTGCTTCGGGCTATAGGTCGATACCTTTCCCATGCTTCATTCCTCCTCCCTTACAATTCGTATGTCAGGCTGCCTTTGATTTCTGCGAAATGAATCGCACCAGCCAGTCTCGCTTTGAATTTGCAGTTTTTCAGCTTTCGGGATGCCTTTTCTGCCGCTGTTAAATTGGCGGCAATAGGTACAGATGTTTCAAAGCCAGGAATCTTATTTCCGTCTGCATCGTATTCTTCTTCCGCAATGCCACCAGCAGCCTGTCCAGCCTTCAGAGATGCAATCATTTGGTTCTGCACCAGTGCAATCCCGTTATCTGTGTACGGAATCTTTGGATTCTGCACAAACAGGTTTACCACCCTCAGTTGCATATCATTCTGTAGCCAGTCGCGGAATCTGATAACATCACACCACTCACCTGCTCTGGTCATGCCGTTAATCGTGATATTCTTATTACCAACCTTCACGAAGAAATTCATAGCTGCATCTTTCAACTGATTCATCTCTGTGGTTGTCAGTTCAGATGGATACACGCCTGCCAGAGCCTTAAACGCAGCAGTTTCACTGCCGGAAGAATATCCAAGCCATTTTACTGCAAAAGCCACATTCAGATAATGGTTTGCAGCAGGCATATCCCCAATTTCCTGTTCAGTACTTTCTTTACCGAAAACACCAATCGAACGGAAGTAAACATCACCAACGTAGGATTTGTTTTCCTCATCGGGGCCTGCGCCGAAGAAGTCATTTTCTGTATAACAGAACATCTTCTTCTGCGTTTCGACATAGGCAGCAATCGCTTCATACTGCTCAGAATCCACACCCGCAGGACACACTACATACCAGCCTGCAGTTGCTAAGGCTCTCTGAATAGTTTCAGTCGGAGATTCCTGCTCATTCTGAGGATTTGTCAGCACCTCGTCATCGAAAGCGACTGTGTGTCCTTCAGCGTCCGTCTCACTTGGATAAGAAACAATAACGCCAAAAGGAACGATTGTACCATCTTCGGCCGTTACATCTACAACCACCGAAATCGTGTCACCTTTCTCCATGTTAGAAATCCTTTCGAATACCGACATCTCCTTCAGGTCGGCAGCATTTGTTACCTGCTTGCCATCGATGCTGGCTTTGTAGCCTTTTTCCATAAGCTCGTTCAGCATAATAAACAGACCAGTATTTTTCACCTTGGATAACGGACCGGTTAAATTGAAATCAATGATGCGCGCCTTTGCATCATACGCCAGCCTGCATCCACTCAGTTTCGGATCTACACCGACATTGCTTGCAATAGACATATTCACCGCTTCAATCACTTTGCCTGCGGCAATCGCGCCTTCTGTCAGCTGCATAGGTGCAATATACACCGTTGTTGGGCTGGGACTCTGGCTAAAAGCAACCTGTGCCGCAATGCCAACCGGATCAGTGTCTCCTGTAATAGCCCAGCCTGCTTCCGTCACCTCATCCAAGCTGGAATATACCCCCACCTTTGGCGGCTGCTTTTTGGCGGCAACTTTAGGCAGTGGGCCAATAATGAGTACGTTGTCAAAGCTAGTGCCATCCACAATGGGCGATGCAATATCGATATCAACGGTAGCGATCATATCGTAATATTTACTCATTGGCTTTTTCCTCCTTAATTTCTACTTCTGTGAAGTAACCGGTTTCTTTCGAAGCCAATTCTTCAGAGCCGCCGCCTGTAGAAGACGGCTTAAATTCTGGATCGATGGTTGCATCTTTCCAGTCATCCTTATCAGTGCCTTCTGGTACCTTGATACTGTCTTCCCCCAGAACCCCGGCGTATCCGACAGCATTTTGCGTAAAATAAAATAAGACTAACACTCTTGCTCGATAGTCGTAGTTGTTATCGTTTACAATACCAGTCAGATCCTGAGCATCTCCATCTATCCCGATGGATACATCATGCTTACTGCACCAGTCGGTAACATGTTGGGAACTCAGAAAATCAATCAGAGAAAGCACATCTTCCATCGCAGTATTTTCCGAAGCAAATGCCTTCCCTGTATCGGGGTCAACCACAGGTAGCCCCTTCGTAAACAAATCCACAGTCATACCAACACGAGAGAGATAGCTTGCGATTGTTACACCGTCCACGATGCTAATCACTGCATCTCTATCCCTGCGAACATTGCCAGGCGTGATAACCACCAAGGGCAGTCCGGATTTTGCAACTCTGCTCTGATTTGCGAATTTCACGATTGCGCCGGAAAAATATTCCTGCAGGAGAGAGCGGAACAATTCCTTCGCTTCAGATAACCTCATAAACCCACACCATCCTTCGCCTGCTGAATAACAGGAGTTCCTTCCGGTTCAGATAAATCATGGGTATCTGAAACATCCCTCGGTACCAAAACAAACTGATAATTGAAATGCGCCAGAACCGTATGGTCCCACAGTTGGCAGGACGTACATTCATACCACTGCCCTTGATAGAACAGCAGATCTCCTTTGGTATGCGTATTTTCATTCACGGATTGCAATTCCTTTTCTCCATGTCCCTCAAGGTATTTCATGTGCCTTGCACCTTCTGGTAAAGCCTGAATTTTGTCTGTACTCATGGGATGGATATTAGCACTAATACCAAAGTCTTCATAGGATGAACACTCATAACCGCGGATAATTTTCTGCTCCCCAAAGCGGCGAATCCAGTAATTCTTATTAAACAGGCGAATATTCATACCTTACTCCCCCTTATGCTTAATCGCATAGTTTACAGATTGTCGCATCTGACCTGTATCAATCAAGGGCTGTGCAGAACCTTTTTGTCGAATTGTAGATGGCGCATTTGGAGCAAAACTGCCATCTCGAATTTCTTCTTGAATGATTCCTTTTGCAACTACCCCTATACGGTTCAGTGCCGCTTCTACGCTACTACCAGCAGCCAAAGCGTCATTTACCATCTGTCCTGCCTGATGAAGTTCTCTCTCATGATTCTCAAAACTTTGCTTCATAAACGGTCTGGCAGGTCTATCAGAACCGCCAAATTCGTTGTACGAAGCTACATCGATCAAATCGGTACCATCTTCATAAGTACCTTCCCCAGACTGAAAGCCAACCTTTACTTCGAGTTGTGTTAATTTCTGAAGCTGTTCAAAGTACTTCCTTCCTTCCGGCGTTAAATTTTCCATTTGAAAAGCCATATCACCATGCCTCCTGTTCTCCACTACAGTGAATCGGGATAATGACCATTCTTCTCAGCTGGAGAAACTGAACACCATAAGCCGTCAAGCCGAGTTCGGCATCCGCTGCGAGGTTGGAACTCTGATTTGCGCCAAAACTAACACTGCTGCCGCCTTCAGACACACTGGAAACGGCAAATCCAGCACCGATTGTGCCAATATCACCAAGAGGATTTTCGCCATGACCTGCCATCTTCAGTTTGTGACAAACCAGCAGTGCAAGTGCCTGATTATACAACTCTCCAAACTGCTTTTTACTTACCATAGGACTTACAAATTCCAACCACTGTTCTAAAACGGAGTCGGAAACGGCTTTAAATTCAGTCCCCACCAGGCGAATCATTTCTATAGCCGTCATGGCATTCCCTCCTCACTGAATAGCTTCCAGAATCTGCTCTCTGATGACCTCTACTTTTTCATCGTCCTTTACCTCAACGCCCATAGCTACAGCTTTTTTCAGCAGCTCATCCTTTTTCATACCTTTTACGGCGTTGATTTCATCCTGCTTTACTTTCATGGCTTCCTGCTCGGCTTTATACTTTTCGATTGCTTCTGCGGCAATCTTCTCTTTTTCAGCATCACAAACAGCATCCGCTGATGCATTTTTCTCTTTATTTGCATCAACCAAAAAACCCTTTGCCAAATATTCCTTGATAGAAGGGTGACTCTCAAGGCCATTATGCAGGGTCATTTTTTCACCGGGCAACAAGGGTTCTCCGTTGATTCCTATAATTTTTCTGGATTTGTTAATAATTTCCATGATGATAACCTCCTTAAATACCATACGCCAACAGCATAGACAGAGGGTAATAAATAATCAGCCCCGCTGTTCTCGCCTCACAGGGTACCTCCGTCTCCAGTTTGCTAATCTGGGCAGGGTACTGTAGAAATGGAAGTGGTATTTCCATGCTGAATTTTTCCGCATCCTTTGTATACATAAATGCAACATTTTTGCCGCTGGGGTTAACATCTGCAGCAGTATCCTGTAATTCCGCAAAAGATTCAAAATTTTTCAGATAAGGTGCATGACTCTTGATAAAACTCAGGATGGTTGTTTCTGTATCAGGAATACGTCTTGTTGCCAAATCGATATATACATAAGAAGGCAAAGCCAATGTATCCGGTTTTTCCACAGACATTGTGATTTTATCTGTGAATTTCTGCATTCCATTGATATCTTCCAGAATCTGATCGGCATTTTTGTGCGCCCAATCTGTATACTGAACCCCATCAACTTCCACCGTAGACAACACATAGTGGGGAATGTCATTGCCTTCACTGAAAATACCAATCAGATTGTTTTTCTTATCCCCAGCAAATGCAATCTTGTTGATCAGATAATCCGATGCTCTCTTCGCCGCAATACTTTTTCTTGCATCCAGGGGCTTTCCAGCCATACGGGCAGCTCTCATTTCCTGAACATTATAACCATAGCTATCACCGATGGATTTAATGTTTGCAGTATGAGATTCACCTTTAATATCGACTCTGGGCAAGTCTGTCGCATAATTATTGATAATGGATGCCATGCCCGCAATATCATAGCAATAGTATGTAGCCGTTTCAGCTCCTTCGGGAATCTCCGAAGTAATAGGGAAGAAACTCAGCGCAGATAACTGGGGATATTTCTTCTCATAGGCTTTTGCCTTTACATAATCCAGCTCACGAGCAAAGAATACACTTGCTGCTTCTACACTGTCAAAATTCATCTTTTCATTGCTCGCCAAGCCTTTAATCAGCGTAGAGCCTTTTAATGCACTGTAGTCATCCATATTGTAATCTTTCATCATTCAGTACCTCCTTCTGTTGTAGCCGCCATTACAGAGATAGGGATAAATTCTGCATTCGCAATGCCATCGTCTGTTTCACCCAGAAAAACTCCATTTACAGCAATCTTTGTTGCTTTATCTTCAGATGTTGTAAACATCCCTGCTTCTTCACCATCGGTAATCATATACACTCTTTCTTTGTATGCAGGCTTTGCATTTTCACCTGTTTTTACCCAGACTTTCCCATGATGCAGACATCCTACTGTCCTTTTATCTTTAATAACCAGTTTGTTGTCCATATCCAATTCTGTCATAACAGAGTTATGAACAACAACCCCTTCAAAATCTATACCGGCACTATCCGCATCAGGCAATTTTATATCAACGCCTTTGTTTGTTCCAACAACAACACCAATGCCAAATGTAATACCTTTCCCTTCCGCCTGTCTTGTAGATACCTCATGTGCGGATAAGTCGAACAGACCACCCGCAACGCCTTTCGAAAAGCCGAAATTATAATTTGTCTGTGCAGCCATACTCATACTGTCTTACCTCCTGTCATATCAGCAATCATAGCCTTTCTTGCAGAAACAGATTTGCTTTCTCTCTTAGAATCAACATTCATCTGTTTTCTTGCCATCTCTCTACGCTGGTCATCTGTGCTTTTTCGTTCTGCATAATTCTGCTTTGCAATATCATAGGCAGCATTGATATAGCTTTCTGTTTTGCCATCAAGGTTCATCTTTGGATTAACCGCTTTAATGACCCGCTTTCTTCCTTCAAGCACAGACAGCCCTTCTACCCCATCCAGATTCAGTTTTTCTGCCATACGGTAAATATCCATCCGCTCTGCCACCAGCTTTTCAACAGCATCTTCATTCATAGTTTTTTTCTTATTATCCGATCCCTCGGTGCCGGTAGCAGGAACAGCCGGATCATCATTGTTTTCATCCGTATGATTCATATCATTAGCCGCCTGCAGGCGATCAACCTCTTCCAAAAGCTTGTTCAAATCTTTTTTCTGTGCCGCAATGATATCTTCAGGACTCATATTGTTGTCCTCTCCATCAATGCGTTCCATATTTTCTCTGACCTGTTCCGTCAAAGGCTTCTCCTTGTTATCAGGTTCTGGATCATTATCACCATCTGTCGCTGCCTGTCCAGCTGCCTGTTGTGCCTTAAAAAGTGCTACTGCCGCTTCCATCTGTTCAGGTGTCAGTTCTGTTCCATCTGCAGCTGTGTAGCCAATATCATTCTTATTTTTCATGATTACCTTGCCTCCTTTAAGTATCTCTTCTGCTTCGTCTTTACCATCAATATTTAACCTGGCACTTCTCCCAGCTCTCGCTTCACCAACAAGGGCCAAGTGATTGATTTCAATGTCTCTCTGAATACAGTCATATTTTTCTCCCTGATATGTACCAGGAGTAAGTTCTTTATCCATCGCATATCCCAGCGACAATTCCTTCAACCCACATTCCTTCAGTGCATTGGTATCATGGATGATAATTTCGCAACGAACATTATCTCCGTCGCGGTAGCCCTCACTCATAATTGTACCAATCTGTTCTTTCCGAACATTTTCTTTATCAACTTCTCTGGCATCGTGGGTAATGATAATAGGTTTTCCCTTGTAGCTTTTTAATGACTTTTCAGAAAATACCTCTTCCGGTAAACGAAGTTCCCGTCTAACCGTTCCATCCTCCTGCATATACTCAAATATGCCACAGGTAGTTACTATAGGGTGATCCACAAGATAGCCTTCCTCTGTGTAATATGTTTCATCTAAAGAAATGCTATCCAATCTCTGATTCCTTTTCATTCCTTTACTCATTAGCTTTTATCTCCCCCCTTTCATACCGGCAACTCCAGTTGATCTATATCAAAAACCGGCAATGCACAGCACCGGCATTGATAATCTTCCCCAGGGTGACAGTGCCTTCCTGTCATTACTTTTCCCTTTATTTTGGTCATATACCACATTTCGGGAGGATTGTCCCAATGAAAAATATGACCATTCAGTTCAAGATGACACGCACGCACCCTGCTGTCACCAGAATCAGACCACTCATAGCAATTTATACCTGCATCCTGCTGCTGTTTCTTCGTAATCGCGGCATTCAATTTAGCAGTCTGGTCTTTTGCAATCATTCTGGCATGATTTTTATCCATGGCATATTGCTTCTGGATCCGTTTCACAATATCCGTAGTTGTCTTTCCTTCGATATAATTGACATAAACGATTTCCTTCATCCGATTCAGGGAATCAGAAGGTATTGTTTGAATCAATTCCACATTTTCAGATACCCACTCTTGCAACAGGCTTTTATACAGTTCTCCCAAATAATAATCTTCCATGATGTTAATACCCAGCGTTTTATGAATCTGCTTCTTCCATTCCTTTACAGACATCTTGTGTCCCATATCAGCGATTCTATCCAATTTTTCCGGAAGGCCATACCCCGAAAGTAAAAGAGCCAATTCTGTTTTTATCTTATCAAACAGATCCTGAATTCTGTTTACAGTCTTCCCCAGGTATGGCACCCTAGCTGTCTTCCGCTTCGCATCGTCATCTGCAGAATCTGTACGCAGTTCCACGCCGTCCTGTAAGATACGCTTAAGATCCGGAATATGCCTTACTAATACCCGGTTTTCCAGAGTCATATAAGCGTTACATAGCCTAATGTATTCTCTCTCGGTACCATCCGGGTATTTTGTATGATATTTTGCAGTGATTTTTGTTCTTCCACCTTTTTTCTTCTTGATTTGCCTTCTAAGAGCGGCGTTTCTTACATCATTGTCCAAATAATCACCCCAAATAAAAAAGCCCCTCTGAGCCATTTTCTCGGCATCATAAAGGGGCAAAAGAAAAGAGCCTTATGTTCTCCATAAGACTCTTTTCAATCTCTGTTAATAAATTTCCTGACCATTTGCATAAGCTTCCTTTGCTTCGTTTAATGTCATGTGATAATATCCTCTCGCATCATCGGGATATTCTGTCAGTATTGCGTCATCATGCCATTTGCATACAGGGCAAAATTCATAGGAATCATATTCTTCAAATTCATGCTTCCCGCACACAGGGCAAAGATGCTTTTCCTCATTCATCTTCTATCCCTTCTTTCCTCTGTTGACGGTGATAATATGCTTCTCCTTCATCAGGCTTAAACATAGTTCTAATTCCTTTTTCAATATCTGCTTTAACATAATCATTTTTTTCTTTATCATATCTACAGATATGACCTTCTTTGGTCTTATACCCAAGAATATTACCACCAACGGGCATTTCTGCTAGTTCAACAGCTCGTTTTTCATACTGTTCTTTGGTTGTTATGCCTTCATCTAAATATTCTTCTTTATGCGTTCTTCCGTTCTGCCAATGGTTATTTAAATGCTGTTTATTCTTAAATCCTTTGACATTTAGCGAATTCGCGCCTAAAGCACTTACAATATTACCACTTTTCTTTTGTTCTTGCAATTTATTCTCTTTATTTTTAGTGGGTTTTTGTTGTTCTTTCGATTTTCCCCCGACTTTATCACCGCCACCAATATTGGCCGGATGACCTTTTAATAATTCGCCATGTTTGCCAATCTGAACATGTTTCCCTCGCCTTGTTGTAATCCAACGGGCATCTGCACGTTCTGAATGCTCATGATTCAAAAATTTATTCAACCTTTGAATCAGCTTTTGAATAGAAAGGCTAAATGGAAGAAACAATTCTCTCTGCATTAGGTCGGAGATTTCTTCAAAATGAATGTTCTCCATTTCTCCATCAAGAGCATTCGGTTCTCCGGAATACTCTGTGCACAGAAATACCTGCGAAGGACAATATTCTTCTGGCATATCTGACAACAGTGTAACCGGTATGAGTTCATTTACCTGTATTCCAAACTCTTCCCTTGTTTCCCTGGCAGCTGCTTCTGCAGGAGTCTCTCCATCTTCAATATGACCCCCAGGACCGCAAATAAGCCCATTATCCTTACGTTCTCCAACAAGAAATTTCCCATTCTTGATGACAATCACGCCACAACCTGTTGGAATAGCTGCATCCATTGTAATCTTCTCAGAAGTATCATGTTCTGCAGATAAAGCTGTATCTTTCGTCTTTAAAGATTCCTCAGGCGCAGTAGTGTCTTCCGCTATCGGAATTTGACTCCAATCCATATCTCCTTCTTCTAATACATCATTGATAGTGAATTCGCCTTTTTCCGCAAGACGAGTTCTAACCTCCGATGCGTCTAAAGCCTGCATATCCACATAAATCTGTGCAGTCTGTGCCTTTGTCAGTTCTGCTGCCGCCTTTGCTTGCTCAACCGCCGCCTGCTCCGCATCACTGAGACTCCACATAGGATTGAATATCAATTTATAATCTGGTATATCTTCGAATTTTCCTTTCGCAACCCCTGCAGCCAGAATCATATCTATCAGTGTCCGAAGATTCCCCTTTAGATTCAGTTTCTGAATTTGGCCAACATATTTATAATAGTTCTCCATATCACTTTCGCCGGTAGCATTCTCCCCGGCCGGAGAACGTCCAAACAACTTGGTCTGCGGGATATTGGTAACTGCAGATAGCATATTGCATGTTGAATCAATAATATCCTTTATGCCGGAAAAGGTTATACTTTTAAAATCGTAATCCTCTCCCTGAGAATCTATAACAATACTATTCAGGATTCCTCTGGCCATATCAATGATTTCTAATCTGCGAAGAACCGTATCCTCCCCCTCAACCGAAGATAGAAGTTCTGCAAGGTCTTTCATTTTATAAATTGCCTGTACAGATCTATCCAGCAGTCTTACTCCATTTCCATGAGATGTAACTGCCTCTTGCAGTGCTTTGTGAATCTTTATGTATTCAGGAATACCAAAAAACTGATATTCCTGTTTTGTGCTCATAGATGGAACTGTTCCATTTTTGAATAGCAGGCATCGACTTTCGTGAACTTTGAAAGGTATCCCGTACCGGGGAGATATATCGTAAAACTCCGGCGTACCGAATTTTGAAGGTCCCTTTTTATTGGGCTTATAGCTATAAATGCTGGAATAATCCGGCTGGACAATCGGCTTTTCGAATACAATTATCTCATCCACTCCACGGATATTATCCCAATCCACAGGATCGGTCAATCCCTTCCCGTCATCAACTATTACAACCAGCAACGCGCCACCATAAAGTCTGGCCCATTTCAGTGCCGTTGCTGCCTTTTCCTCAAAATCCAATTCTTCCAGTGAATTATTGATGAAAGTTTCCATATCCGTATCATTGATGCCATAAGAAAATCCGCTGCTTACTGCATCATCCGCCGGCAAATCAATAATTTTTGAAAAAAGCCCATTTTCTTCATAATTGATGGTTAATTCTATATCTGTCACAGCACCATCTGGCACAAATCTGTACTGTTCGGAAGTATCCTTTTTCGTTCCATATTTATTCACAAGATTTTTATACCCATCTACACGATACTCAGATTCTTTCTGTGACTGCTCTTTTTCACGGTCTTGCATTCTTTCACCACCTTAATCCACTAAACTGCTGAGGTTGAAAACTTTCTTTTCAAAACAAGACAGGGCTACTGCATCCGCTCTGTCCGGCGAAGTGATACCACGCTTTTTCATTTCATCCTTGCTTTCCAGTTGGATTTTCCCTCTGCTTGTCAGCCTATACTTTCTACAAGACAGTTGAGCGACCAGCTCATTGTCATTCTGTAAACTAATCCTTTCGGACAGTAGTAAGTCTTTCACTGTCCCCCACAGGTAAGTTGTCATGTCATTATATACTTCATTCGCTTTTGCCTTACTTTCGCTACTAATGGCATCATCAGGCACTCGTCCAGCTTCATTAACCGGAATAATCTCCATCCGAGTCAATCTTTCTTCGCGCTTTACTTCTTCCAAACGGTCTGTTACGCCGCCGCCAAGCCCACAGTCATCAATAATTACATATACCTTTCCTCTATAGGCCGGATAATTTTTAACCGCTTTCCGGTATAATTGTACGATTTTCCCTGCTGTTGCCATAAGGCTCTGCCCTCTAAAGATAGCTGGAAACGTCACCTTTCCGCCAATGTTCTGGGCTATAACAGTTTCATCTGATCCGTATCGTGCAACGTCTACGCCAAAAGATATTCTGCTAATTGGCGCGCCTTCTTCCAGATCCAGCATGCAGCAACGCTCTATTATTGCCAATGAAATAAACACATCATCTTCCTGCGTAGGAAACTCCCCTTTGACCCTGACGCGTACTACATTACTGTCCTCGCCATATTTTTGAATCAATGATTCTATGTTCCTCTTATTCGTCCTAGGGCTGTCCAGGGAAGAAATTGTATGACAGCAGAAAATAGATCTATCCGCATGGAAGGCATCATAAAAGGAACCCGATGTTCTTGTCGGGTTCCCACACATCAACAATTTATTGTTTTTACCAGATAAGGTGCCATAAATGGCTTCCATAATCGGATCTGCGATACCAGATGCTTCGTCTATAATAAATAACATATTATCCTCATGAAAACCCTGCATATTCTCTGGCTTTGTAGCTGTTCTCGCTACCGCAAACCACCGTTTTTCATTGCCTGTCATGAAAATATATGTCTTAGTCCATTTCAGAATTTCAGTAAGCAACGGTGATTTACTCATCCATTTACTGACCTCTGACCAAAGGACATCGTGCAGCTGCTGCTTCGTTGGAGCTGTTGCAACGATTCTTGGATATGGGAAACAACACAGAAACCATAGTAATGCTGCTGCTTCCATCCCAGTCTTACCAACCCCCTGCCCAGACTTGATTGCCACTTTCGGGTTATCAGCAAGATCCATCAACGCTTCTTTTTGCCACTTATCAGGCTCAAATTCCAGAACCTCTCTGGCAAACAAAACAGGATTCCTGCGGTACTTAGGTATACGATTCCTGAAGAATTCCTTTCTTTTCAGTACATGGTTCATTTAATATCCCTCTCTGCCGCTTCCTGCTCTAATACCGCCTCTATCCAATCATTAGCTGTTATGCTATCGCTTTCTTCTTGCGATTTTGCCTGTAAAGCTGCAATTTCAGCCCGCATCTTTTCATCTGCCAAGCCAATATGCTGTCCAAGCCACTCCATAGCCTTCATGCGGTCATTCAGCTTAACCTTAATACCTGTCTGCGTTTCACTGATTTCTTTGACCAGCGTACCATCAATATTATTCTTTACATAAACACGATGCTTATTTATTTCAACAAAATCGTTGATATCCGCTCGTGCAATATCCAGATACCACTGAAAGAGATCCTTCATATCCAGATCTACACTTTCACGATACTCAGCTAAAAGAAGGTTAATCTCTTTTTGGATTTTACTATTTTTCCATAGTGTACTTGCATTGCTACAGGCATTTTCATAGCTACACTGAAACGCTTTCTGATATGCCTTTGTCTTATTGCGATATTTAACATAATAAACGCAGAATAATCGCTGTTTTTCCGTAAGATCGGAAGTAAGCATAATCTCCCGAATCTCCTCGGCTGCAACGCCTCTTTCAATTTCTTCCATTGCTTCGGTCGCAACTTTTTTCGGTTGCAACCTTTTCTTCTTGGTTGCAACCTTTTCTGATATTGGTTGCAACCCTGCATTCTTCCAATATCGTGTCGCCCATGATTTTACGGTGCTCAAAGATACGCCATGTTTTTCCGCAATCTGCTTATATTTCATACCGCTTTCCCAGTCGGATTGTGCGGCTTCCCACGGTTTCATCTTCTCATCCCCCACCTCCATAGTTGAAACGATTGTTCTAAAATCCCATATCCCATGCTTACGCAAACTATTTTGTTGGTCTGAACAGAATGGTTTGCGTACTATTCTTCACAAAAAAGGCAACCTCTATAGTAAAATCCAGAGGTTGCCTTTCATTCTTTTGTGACTATGGGAAAAGGGGATTATTTAACGCCTACATCATAACACATTTCGTTTGCATAATGTTTGCACACTTTTTGCATCGTTATTGAAATTGATTCCATCTATACCAAATATCAGCGTGGATAACCGCTTAATTGCTAAATCCAAATCCTTATATACCGTTCTATTGGATAAACACTCAACCGCGGCTATTGTAGGAACATCAAAATTGGGATCATCTATATAACGCATCTTCAAGATACGATATCTCCTTTTCTCCTCATCGTTCCCGCTCTTCTCGCAAAATATTTCATACATAGAAACCATATCCTCAATATGCTTTACAATAATGGCTGTCCGAAGTTTGCTGCTTTTAATGCTTTCAATATAGATTTCATCATCATCCATATCATCACCCATCATCCTGCCAAGAAGTTTCTCCGGAAGTTCATCAAGTACATCGGATGAACTATATACGGCATGTCCTGCATGGATAACAAACATTCGATAATTTTGCAACAGCAGCTTCGTATTATGCAGCCTTCTGTCTGAACGTGTCTTCTCTGCCTTTTTTCTGACCCCTTCCATGTGTTCAATAGCCACTTTTGCTCCTTCCTCCGCCGCCATACGCAGTATTTTTTCTTCCAGCTCACTCAGATTCATCTGCTATCCCTCCCTAAACTTGAAATAAACCATTTCTCCATGCTATAATTCTTTTGTCCATATTTTCTTTAGAGCGGGGGGAGTGCGTTAGAATCTGGCGGAACTCTCCTTCTCTTATGTGTTCTTTTTCAAAACTCCTCTGCTGCAATAGTCTTCTTCAGTTCTAAATACCAAACTGGAAATATCGAACTCTCTGCAGATTCCCCAACCATTCCCAACTGAATCATACTTTTTGCATTTTTCGCAGCAGACTACAGCTTCAGGTACTTTTCTTAATGCCATTTCTGTCAAATTCAAATATCCTCCTTTTCGCTTCAACGCTTTTTCGACATCTAAAATATCAACCAGTTTTCGTTCCATTCTCCTTCTCCTTTGCTCCGATTCAGCTTAATTATGACTGCTCCTTAACATACAAAAAAGCAATTCTGCGAGCGACCTTTTCCGTAATCCTTGCCGGCAAGGAAGCACTACACGCATCTGCCAATGTTTGCTTTCCAACTCCAGCTCTGTTGGATTTTCAAACTCATTTGTAACGTCTGAAAAAGCAGGAACGGCTACCATAACCCCGACATGATCACTTGAACCTGATGCCGCTGCTCTTAAATGGTTCCAAAACTTTCCACTTCTCATATCTGGAACCAAAACATCCTTGTAGCAGCGCATCGTGGTAACTATGTAATTCTTCTCACCTAAAAAATTAAGACCGTTGCCGCTATAAATATCTTCTTTGCAGCTCTTTACCTCATAGCAAACGAATATGCCCTTTTCTATGTCGGATATTGAGCATTGCGTTTGCGGTATAAATTGCATGAAGTCCACCCTTTTCCCATTTGAAGTCCAAGGGTCAACACTTACTTCCTTTGCCCAATACTTGCCTACGCCGGAAAACTTGTCTGCTACAAGCAATTCGCTTAAAAACCTTGTTGTCTCTTTCCGGTTCACCCTTCCACCCCCAATCTTCTACTCATACTCACTCACCGACCATTCTTGCCCCACAATTAGGGCAATATTTGCTAGGTTTAGCAGTCTTTGCATCTTTTGCACTTATCAAAGCAACATCTCTGGCTAATGAGTCAGGTACATTCGGGAAAAATCCAGCCCATATTTCTATTAGCTCATCGCAACACTCCGAACATTCTGCCGTAACACTCCACCGGTAATTTGGTTCTTTATGTGCTTCGAGCAACCACTTTCCTATCTTTACAAAATCCCCATTTTCAATGTCTCTAATTTGTCTAAGAACTATCCCTTCGATAACCCGCCTACTCCGAAAACATGAACTAGCTAAACCAGGATACTCGCGTGCCATATTATTTAAACTTTCATAAACTACTTCTAACGCTTTTTCCATCTCCGGTATTTCTTTTTCATCATACATATTTTCTACCATAGCTTACATCTCCTTTGGTTTCTCGCACCGTTCAAATTCAATCACCCAAACCCAAGGATTAGCGTCCCATCCGTAACGGTCAAGGTCAGATTTTTTGATGGTGGAATCCCAGATTTTTTGAAATTCCATTCTTAACGCGTCATGGAAAGCGTCATCACTTATGTATAATATAGGGTCCTGTGGGGTTGCAATGCCCTCTTTTTCAATATCAATACACCATCCCTCTCCGCATTCCTGCAATCGCTCCACCCGTACATCCTTCACCTTTAACCAAATGCGAGCAGCTTCTTTCGGCATATGGATTGATGGTTTCCAATGTAAACCTTCTGGCATCCATGAATTATCATCTGCCTTATACCAAAAAGTGTGAGCTGCTGCTTGAATAAATGTTTCCCGAACATACAGAATGTCTCCCTGCTGATAGGGCGGAAAGCATGGCATACAAAAGTCGGCATCAGCATCAAGTGCAGCTACATACGAAGAATAAAAACAATCAAATTGAAAGCGGCCATTTTCATAAACAGGTTCAATCCTATGTGTGTGGTCTGGAACATTTTTTGCAACCCGTCTGGTGCAAGTCTTTCGTCCATCCAGAATCGCTTGTACCATTTCTGTATTAAATAAAATCGGTTTAATTGCCATTTTGTCGCTCCTCCTTAATCGGTGTGTTCCAACAGTCTGGACAATCAGTACAATCATCGGAACACAAGTATTCATATTCCACGATTCCCAAATCCTTGACACAAGCGCGCGGTATGCCATACATGTCCAGCGGCGCATTTGGGTAGTATTTCAGAAACTGAGATAATCTTGTTTCCTGCGGATGTTCCTCCGACCACTCCTCCACGATGGCAACTGCCTGTTCTGGATATTTTTTTATGTATGTACTGCAATACATTTTAAGATTTTTCTCTTGAATTCCGCATCCAGTGCAGTAGTCATCGAAACTATCACACATCCTCTTTTTTTCTTTCAAAAATCTCACTGCATCCATGCTCATTCCTCCTTAATCTTTTTTCATACTTTCCTACGTTGCAGGGCAGCACCAACAGCCGCCCCTGTTCTTCCAAGTCCTCATAATATTTGAGTTTCTCTCTTAACTCCGCCATAGCCCAAAGATTCTGATAGAAAGTGGCAATCAAGCCTCTTGGTGTGCATATACCATCCTCTCCGATGCAGCACCCCATCCAATCATCGAAGTCCTCATCTGATTCAAAGGATACCTTACCTTCTGCCATTTCTTTCAGCAGTCCTTTTGCCAACTCTCTTGCATCAATGTCTATCTCGAAATCTCTGTATCTGGTATTTCTGTTTTCGTCAATGTAGCAACAGTTATGTGCCAGACTGAACATACCCATTTCTTCTACGTTATCCATTGTCAGCCTTTTCATTTGTTCTATCTCAATCCATTTCTCTTTCATTCCAATACCTCCTTCGGCAACTCTGGTAATGGCATCCAATGTGTTACCGTATGCTCGCAATCCGGATATTCTTTGTTCTCATCTTCTACTCTTTTATGTCCGTGGCAATATGTTGTCGCCCATGCACCATCAATGTGCCAACCGGTAAAAATCCAATGATACACCTTTGTTTTTTCTTTGCACATTCCGTAATGTTCGACCTCTCTGACGAGGACAAGCACATCATCTTCATCATTCGGCAGTCTGTCCTCTACACTAATCCATCCGCTGCCATTCTGCTTTTTGTACTGCTCAACCGCTTTCTGGATCATGTTGAAATCTTCTTCTGTTTCAATCTCCAATACGGCAAATGGCTCTTTCCTTTCCTCCCACATTTTGGTTTTCTCATTGTAAACAAATTCCATTATTCTCCCTTCTTTCTTCTCTCTAACGCTACTTCTGCTTCTTCATATGTTAAAAATACAGTTTCCCCAATCATGCTTTCTGCAAAACTTCCTGTAACACTACTACCCAAACCAGAATAATAGAATACTGCCTGATCGCAAGAAACAGGTTCAGCAATGTAATCCTCTGACGTACCGAAAGAATACCCTGTGATTTTATATTCCGTTATGCGACCATAATCACAACAATACACCATATCGCCGACCATGCACCGCATCGGGAAATACCCTTTGACACCTCTAAAATTTTCATCGTAAAGCGAAACGCGAATCACATCTTCCGCAACCGAACCGATAAAAGCCACCTCTAAATCTGCGAACGGCTTAAGTAATTGTGAACCTGCATGGAACTCCGAGAAATCATCCCAGCCAATACCAGGCTCACAAATCTGGATTCTTTCTGTCGTATCCCAAGACCATTCCTTTCCCCGAATAGCCTCCAATAAATCAATTAGTTTCATTTTTTCACCCTCATTCTTTTTGCAATTTCGTATATTACTGGTACTGTCATGATTATCCTTCCAACTTATTCCTCCTCACAACCGCATTTGGTGCATCGGCTCAAAGTTCATCCAAAGCACCTCTTGTTTCTTCTTTGATGAATTTCTGGCCGTGCTCCATATTTTCTCTTTGTGCCAATCTTTCAAGGCATCATTGTAAAGGTCGCTCTCGTATCCACTGAGTAAAACCTTCGCCTTGCTTTTTAGCAATACATCCAGTAATTCCTCGTGCTGCTGCCTTGTCATTTCCTGCTTATACTGTTTTCCGAATCGTGTCTCCAACAGATACGGTGGGTCGCAGTAAATCAGAACATTCTCAAAATTAAACCGTCCAATCACATCTACCGCAGGCTTACACTCAATTTGCGTATGTTTCAGCCGCTCCGCCGCATAAATAATCTGTTCCGGCAGCTCATTCCAATCGTTCAAGCTGTATGCTCGTTCCCTGCCTTGAATGTCGAATTTCCACCCAGCCCTCGCTCCTGCTGTGCGGAAACCATATCCCATATTCGCCTGTATGCAGAATTTCACTGCTGCATCAAAATTGTTTTCTGCAGGTGCAAACGCTACATCGTAAACCTGCCTACTGTAAGGCATTAAATAAACTGCTCTCGCCAGACGCTCTGGATCTCGCCGTACCCATTCAAAGAAGTTCACAACCTCACCATCCAGATCGTTGATGGTCTCTATGTTGCTCAGTTTCTTCTGAAAAAAGGTTGCTCCGCTGCCGAAGAATGGTTCCAGATAACTGTGGTGTTCCGGAAAGAAGGAAATAACCCAATCCGCAATGCGCCACTTACTGCCCGGGTATTTTAATATTGCTTTCATAATCCCACTCCTAAAATCACCCCATACAGTTCCTGCATGGTTTCAAACTGTCTCCCGCACATTTCCGGCAGATTTGCCCTTACCAGAGCTTCTGCGAACGGCGGCGGCACCGCATTTCCGCAGCGTGCGACCTGCTTTGTTTTACCGTAGGCTTTCCCCGTGTAATCATGGTCGATGATGTAATCGGGCGGAAACCCATTCGCCGCATACAGTTCCCTCGGTGTCAGCATCCGCAGTCCGATATCACTGATGAAGTACATCGTCCCATTGACATCTAACAGCAGAATTTCATCCTCTGCGATTGCATACCCACAGTACGCATTCAGCAGTTCTCTGACTTCATTCCAGTGATGCAGATTCATTTCCAACCGGTTCATTTTCACTGTGACAATGCCGAAATGTCCTGCGGATGTTGTAACCGTATGCAAAGGCTCGTCCGGCTTCTGCCCGATGCCCGTTTTGTAAAACTTGGAAATAAAGGTCTCCACAACACATTCCCTGTCCTTCGTGGTCGAGGTATGCAAGGGACTATTCACATCCAGTGGTCTGCCGTTCTGGAAGTATTCCGCCAGATATGCAACAGAACGCCCGTATCGGTTCGCCGCGTCCAGCGTCATAATCGGTTCATCCATCCCCTGCCCTCTCACTCTTTCCGATTGCTCTGTGTGATATTGAATCAGAGAAGGCATCGCAAGGTATTGTTTGCCGCTCCCAACAACCGTACTTAACGGCTCATTGATGTCATGCACCCTCGGTGCCTGTCCTTTTCGTTCCCCGTAACCAATAGGAACAATAAACGGCTCTTTATTCTGCAGCACAAATTTCTCAATACCTCTTGCAATGCGTTTCTGTGTATTTACCGCCAAAGGGCGCACAGCACGGATACCGTATTTTTCTTTGATTTCATCCGTTGTGTCAAAAATGGACGGGCATGGAATCGTCCAGTCGATAATCTCCGCCGCCCCTCTCCATGGCTTGCATTTTCCACTTTTTACTTCTTCGCTGTCCTTCGGTGCATGGGTGCGTTCCGGCCAGATAATCTTCTTTCCGTCACATCTGGCAATCAGAAAAAATCTCTTTCGGATGGTCGGCGCACCATAGTCCGCCGCTACAAGCTCCCGATGGTCTATCTCATAGCCAAGCGCCTGTAGCTGCTCCTTCCACTTGCGGAAGGTTTCGCCGCGCCTGCTTTTCACAGGCTTTCCCTTCCGCACCGGCCCCCATGTCTGAAATTCTTCCACGTTCTCCAGAATGATAACTCTCGGCTTAACCGTCCCCGCCCATTTCAGCACAATCCATGCCAGACCGCGAATATTTCTGTCTACGGGCTTACTGCCCTTCGCTTTGGAAAAATGCTTGCAGTCCGGCGAAAACCACGCCAGCCCGACAGGTCTGCCCCTCGTGACTTCCCATGGGTCTACGTCCCATACGCTTTCGCAATAGTGCCTCGTTTGCGGATGATTCGTCTGGTGCATCAGAATCGCATCCGGGTCGTGGTTGATGGCTGCATCTACCGCTCTGCCTGTAGCAAGCTCTATTCCGGTTGACGCACCGCCTCCGCCTGCGAAATTGTCTATTATCATTTCCTCAAAAAAACAAAGCTGCTTCACGAAACCACCTTCACTTACTCTTTTATAAATCCTTCGTTCATAGCAAAATGCTTGATTTTTTCCACTGTTGCTTTACCAATTCCATTTCCTGTACCAGCCTTCTGAATCAATAAATCAATAAAATCAGCAATACTGGGTTCTTCCTGTACAGAGTCATGATGCGCCAAACTATCCAAATATTCACATAACTGCTCATCTGTCTTTTTCCGTACCATGACTGCCCGATCATGCATCAAGCGTTCACTCTCTGTCATTCTGCAGTTTTTCTTCTTCATTCTGCTCTATCCTCCCAATATTCAACGTAATACACATAACTATTCTTTCCTGGCGGTTTCTCTCTACCGATTTTTACTACATATCCTGCCTTAATCAGCAGCTTAGCCAGTTCTAAACGTTCCTGCTCGTTCAAACCTTTATCCTTTACGCTACTTATACGCTGTTTCTCTCTTGGCATAGTTTCACCAACCTTTTCAATCTATCAAGCATTTAACTCTCTCTGCTTTCTACGCTTCAACTCATTTTTCAATTCATTCACGCTACAAAGAGAAAGCTGTCTCTTCCGTTCCACGTATTCCTGCGGCGGTCGGTGTGTTTTTCTTCTTCCCCTGAAGTCCGTCTCCAGCAAGTCAAATAAATTAAAGCAAGCAATGTTTCTCACTTGTCCATCTGCCATCAGAACCCACCACATATTGTTAATATTGTGGTATACCTTTCCCCGCATCAGATACCCACTCCAGTCGCGGAAATATTTTGTTGCACCATTTTGCAACATATTTCCATCCCTGTCTGTGCTGTTGCTTTTGGAAACAGTCTGTCCGTCCACATCCTTCAGAGAAAACCATCTTTCCTGCGGATGATGCCAACTGCGGATATAATCATTGATGATAAATGCTGCGCCCTTGCAGGTGTTCTGCTGAAATTTTATGGAATACCCACATTTTTCAAAATATTTCAGAAGTTTCTCCAGTGTCCAGTCATACCGTTTCTGTATCAGATACGGCATTTTTTCATATTTATCAAAATCATAAAATCCCCCATGTGGATTTTTATGGAATACATCCTGATAAAATTCAATTCCAAAACGATTTGCAGCATATTCTGCTTTAAAGCGCAAATCATCAAATCCACCGGCTCTATGTGTCATATTCAAGGTCGGAAATCTCTTTTTAACCTCCTTGTCCTCACCCACATAAAATCCAATAGAACCAAGAAATCGCATCAGGTCTTTAAAATTCTCCCAATAAGGATCCCCCTCTTTTTTGAAACTGTGCGGTAAACTTCCTCTGTCTATAGAAAACTTCGTGTCATATATCGTTACCCCCAGCATACTTATCCCTCCAATAATCCACTGAAAAAATCATAGGTTCCATTGCAGAACTTCACTTCAAATTCTGAAATATCTTTCATCATGATAAGGGTTCTACTAGAACATTCTCTTAGTTTTTTCCACACTCTAACGGGCACCCGATAAAACTTTCTTCCATCACCAAAGGAAATAAAAATATATGCCTTCGCCCCCATGTTTCTATATCCTTCCAAGGCTTCTATTTGTTCTAAAGAAAGGGTGCTCCTTTTTACCGCCTGCCCCTTCGCGGCAACGATGTCAAATACAATCATCTGACCGCCCTTAATTGCTCCCACATAAGGGGGATATACACATCTTCTTAAACTGCCATCACTGAGATATGCACCAGTTCTATTTTTATATGGTCGCAATCCTTTATCCATTTTCCGGATATAAGCATGACCCTCTTTATGTACTCTGGCTACTGAAATCTCCAGTAATCTCTCCAATTCATTTTTATACTTCACAGGGTTATCCCTCCTTGATCTCCTTTATCCCTGCATCAGACTGCAGCTGCTCCCAGGCTGCTGTCAAACCAAGTACGCTGCACACCATATATACCAAGTCCTCTATAACTGCAAAATTCTCCTTTGTTTCCATTTTCCTTATAGTGTCAAAATTAGTTCCACACATTTTAGCCAGATATTCAATAGACATCCCCACACATTTTCTACGCTGTCGCATGGTCTTTTGAAACCAGCCCGGTAAAGCATATTTTGCTTTTTCTGGCTCAGGGGCATGCTCCGGATTAACAACCTTTGAGTTTTCCCTGTTATCTCTCATCTTCTCTATTTCCCGGGGTGTCATCCCCGTATCTTCATAAGCCTGCAAAGCAACCAAAATATCTGTATGGTATGTCTTCTTCTCTTTGCTTTGCGTCAGTCTCTTCCTAATTCCCATAGGAATCTCCCCCTATCCATCTGTATTTATTTCTCGAATTCTCATTTCCCGTTCTAACCGTTCAACATCTTCTATAGTGTCATTTGTATAGGACGGCGTATAATTGCAAAATTTATTCTGACTCGCCTTCTGCGTCACAAACCTATTCCCTTTATCCTGCTCTCTACCAAGCCAGTTAGAAATAAACCGTTTAATGCCACTTTTTGTTTTCCTCTTCTTGGGGTTATCGATACACCATAAAGACATTTCTCTCAACTGCTGCATTACATCTACATTGGGATATGTATCTTGATATAATGAGATCTCCGCTTGTTTTACAGAATACGCTGAACCATCATTCAAAAGCAGTTGCACTGGTTGCTGCGTAGTGCCAGATTCTGGCTCTGCGCAAACATTCTCTTTAGAGAATGTTTTATTTGCTCTACTCTCCTCTACTCTCCTCTGTTGATTTCTGTCTGCATTTTTTGCATTTCTGTCTGCATTTTTTTGAATTATGCTTACATTTTTCGGAATTTCGGCATCACTTAATAAAAGGTACTCTTCATGCACCTTTACAGATGTTCTCCGTTTAGCCGCTTCAAAATAGTATTCCTGGATACTGGCAGATGTTAAAATGCCATATTTCTGGAACATTCCCTCATCAAAAAACTTTCTTCGAAGCGCACATTTTACGATTTCCAACACAACGCCCCCACCCTGCATCCGGCATACCCGGTCTGCGAACAAAAGCGCAACGTCATCGTCCCATTTACAGTAGTAGCCCTTCTCCCCATATATTTTCTGAAGAAGTTTCACTACTACTGCAAATCCAGTGATGCCAAATTCAGCTTCTATCAGGTTTAATTTATCTCCTTGGTTACACACCAGATAGAAGTAGTCCAACCCCTCCTTCATGGAGCACACCTGCTTTCCTATGCTGTTTTGGCCTGCACAATATGGCAACCCTTCCGAACGGCCATACCACGCAATCACACATTTATTTTTTCCATTTCAATTGTTCACAAGCCCTTGCATCCAACCTGACCCATGAAACATGATATTTTCGATCGAAGGCATTCTGCCCAATCTGCCCCACCTCTATATGATGTCTACGGCATAATGGCTGTACCCTCTGACCTTCATGGTGAATTGTTCTCCGTTCTCTGCCCATGCCTACCGTATCATATTCGTGTATGTCGGCAGGCTGCCCACAAATGCAGCACACTTTCTGCATTACGCAAGCATACAAATACCTTTGCTGATCTTCACACCGTTCTATAAGGCTGTCTGAGCATTGAATTCCATGGATAATACATAATTCAACCAACCAATCGATAAAATCGCCAGCCGTTGTCATATCGATAGTATCAGGGCTTCTTTCCTTTAAGCTGAAAAGGTCAATGCCTCTTAATTGGCAGTAGTTATATGTAAGCCGCTTACGAATCTCTTCACGATCTTCCAAATCAATCACATATAACAACTGCATCGAAGTCAGTGTTTCATAGAATTCCTCTGACTTCTGTCCACCACTGATATGCTTTGTAATATCCTGCACTAATGCAAAAATTTTATTTCTCTGGGATGGGCTCAGCTGCCGGCCATCCCTTAGAATCACTTCGCAGTTACAGACTTCTTTATCCATCAGATACTCAAAATTAGTAAAGTTTGCATAAACAGTAATTCCATCTGCATCCGCTCCAATGATTCTTCCAGGAATGATCGTACCCATGCTGCTCCTTCCTCCCTCCTATTCATGCTGATGGAGATATACATATTCCCCACCAGCACCGATATTGGCATAAATAAAGTCATTGCATTGCTCTAAGGATAAATGTGTCTTCATTACCCTGTGTTCATAGGCATATTCACCATTTGCCTTCTTATCGTCCAGACGTTTCTTTATTTCTTCTGCGCCATAATTGGCTTCCAGTAAATATAAATCATAGTCAGGAGCGGTAATTCCGTTTAGATTTCCTGTATCCGTTGCATAAAAAATCTTCTTTATCGGACTCTCATCTTCACCTAACATCGTAATTTTGTATCCAATATTAGGAACATCATGAACCAAATCTATCGGCGTGATTTCACAAAGCCTGCGGTACAGAAATGTCGATGAAGAACTCACTACATCAATCCTGTGGGGTTCCACTCCGCAATCCAACAACGGCTGAAGCAACCACCGCCCACAGGCAAAACGAAGCATGGGACGTTCATTTGCAAGCCTGTGAATTGTCGATGGCTTGAAATGATCACTATGGATATGCGTGAGCAAAACTAAAGCAAGGTGTTTGTGCGGTCCATTTATCGCTCTCCACGGTACGCCGCAGTCTACCATAATACTGTTACCCAATATCACAGCATTTCCTTTACTGCCGCTGCGGATGATTTGATAGTTGAAATCATCCATCTTTCTCACCCCCATCTACAGGTATAACGCTTTCATAATATTTACTGTTACACTCTTCCGCCCAAAGGTCTTCTGGATAAAAGGTTGCTCTTCTATTAAAATCTTCATAGCATTTTGGACATAACCAACGGTTTAGGACCGGCACAAGGTATCCTGTTTCTGCAGATGTATTGCAATCATCACAAATACCACATCCACCCAGCAACATGACTTCCTGCCGGCTTACCTTGTATGCAATGTGGCCACAGTCCATCTTTATTTTTTTCATGGCTTTGCTCCTTAGATATCATCAAAATTGATGTTCTGCGGTTCTGTTACAGGATCCTCGTCAATAATGTTCTGGGGACTGCCAATCATAGAATCCATTGCAGGTTCTTCGATGTTCTCTTCAACAATATTGGCCCCCTGGTTTTGCATAAATTTATTATCATGCTCAATAGCAGATACCAACTCAGCGGACATAATTCCCCATTTACTGATGATCTGACGAAGCATAGTTTTCTTTGCCATATCATCAAAATTTTTATACCAAAAGGAAGAATATTTCCATAACTCCTTGTCAGGAATCTCTCCATTCTTCAGTCTTGTATATGCTTCTGCTGAAAATGCAGGGCTAAATTTGTCCGCATGGCGCATCATCTGGTCCTTCGTCCAGTACATTGCTTTGCGGAAGCCATTCATATATTCAAACATGGCATAATAACCAACCGTTTCCGCATTTTCTCTTTCCTCGAAATCGTTGATCATCACACATTCAATTTCTTCGTTTAGATAATCAAAACTTCTCAATTCGCCTTCTTTAATCTCAATAACATTCAGTTTCTTATACTGTCCTGTACGCAGTGCTAACTGAATATATCCCTTATATCCAAGTACAAACTGTGCCTTAACAGTAGCAGGAGCAATAACCTGTCCTGTTCTTCTATCTACTTTTTCCTTGATTTTAAAAGGAACCAGATAATACTGTCCCAGTTGAGGAGAGGGCTGCAAATTCATGCTCTCCCCCAGAAGCGCCCCTGCTAAAATACTGCTCGCTTCACATTCCTGCAGAGCCGGATTAACTGCCACAGCAGAAGTAATGCTGCTAATAAATTTCTTTGCTCTCTGTGGATCACCTAAAGTATTATTGATTGTTTTCTGAAATCCGCCCGTTGTGATTGCAACAGAAAATTTCGGTTTTCGGGTATCAGAGCTGCTCATATTCATAACCTCCTTCATTCAAAAACTGCTTCAGCGCTTTTAACTGTTCTAGTGTACCAACCACTCGGAATGCCGTTGTATAGGTAACGGGCTTTTCATCTGGAACTGTTTTCTTTACTTCTGTCTCTAAAGGCTTTTCCATAGGTGCTTCCAATATAGCGGTACGCTCTTCTTTCTGCATTGTTTCGATTTCCTTCTGTACGGATTCCTCCGCCTTCTTTTGCGAAATGGCTCTTTCCATTCTGGAAGCCTCCGCCGCCTTTGCGGCTTCTATTGCCTTATGTCTTTCTTTCACTCTACTAAGCGCTGCATTCAGCATAAAATCCTGCTTATATTCCACAAGAATTTCTTCGGCATATTCCATACTACGAATCACATCCACATCGGCCGCCACATGATCAATAACGTCCTTCGCTTTCTCCTTCAGCTTTTTCAAAGAATCACTCATTGTGACTCTGATGTTTGCATGTTCAAACTCAAGGAAATCCAGTCCCTTTGATGTGCGATATTCCTCAAAGTATTTCAAAACTTCGTCGGTCTTTTCCGCCAGCAGACCGTCTGTAACGCCGCGAATCCTCTCTGCAAGCTGCTTATCTGCCTGTCTGTAGGGTTTTGCTACACATTCATCGTAAACATTCTCAAACGCCTTATACGGGTCCAAAATGGCGTTCTTGACCTTCTTGCGCTGTTCTTCCAGTTCATTGAATTCCTTATTTAACTGTGCACGAACCTTTCTAATCTCTTTATATGTATCCTCGGTACATACCAAAGAACACGCCTGCATTACTCTCTCTTTTACTGCGCCCCCCAACTCCCTCATGCGATCCTCAATAATCGGAAGCTGTTTCAATACAATAGCGTTTTCGATAGAAGGTGCCTCCTGATGAGCCGAATCTGGCAAGGCCAAATCATCCAGACTGACATTTACCGTTTTAGGCTCTCCTTCGCCTTCTGCCTTATCCGCTGCATTTTCCGCTCGCTTTGTAATTGTTTTCAGTTGGATGCCTTCCGTAGTTGCAGGATCAACATCCAACTCCACAATCACAGCTTCGCATTCGCCATCTTTTACCGGGGCAACAACGACATCTCCATCCTTCGGATCCTCTAACTCACAGTTATAGGAATATGCCCGTCCACCATATTTACCGGTCCTTTCGTTTTTGTATTTCACGCCAACTATCATCCTGATTCCTCCTTTTGACTTTTACACTTGTTTATGCTATGCTTTTTATATATTTTTTCCTAAAGTCCCTTGCCAAAGCGTGCCACCGCTGATTCAGCAGGGGCTTTTTCTTTTCTGTATAAAGCTTGTACAAATTCACAGGTGACTCACAACCCATGCGCTGAATCGGTCAGCTATGTAAATCAAAACAACCGAATAAGCCAGAACAACAATCAGTTCCCCGCCCAAGGCGTAATATCCACGCTCCACATAGGCTAAATCCTGCATCAGTACAGCGAACCATAAAATGGCTATTGCAACGAAAAACCAAACGGAAATCGTAAATACAGTAATTTTAAGCATTCTGCGGATTTTTCTGTTTCTGGCACACTTATACCGAAGAATCGCATTTCTGCACATACCTTCGATATATCTCTGTTCATACATCATGTTTTCTCCTTTCAAATCACTAATTTCATCTGCCCAGGGAAGTCTTTATTTTTCTTATCCACTTCCATCATCTTCTGCAGTTCCGCTTCTCTCTGCTCTAATTTATCCTGACAATCACATTTCTCATCCGGATCAAGATTAGCCCCACAGTGCTCGCAAGTATGATACATTTTTGCTCCCTCCCTTTATTCAGCAATATATAACATCTTTCGTTTTTCTATTTCATCAGGTCTCAAAGGACGCTCTCTTTCCGTATATCTATACGGCGTTCCCGGCACATATCGTTTCTGCTGGGTTGGCATATTCGCAATCGTTTCTTCAAAAGCCTTCTTAGCCTCCAACATATTCTGCTGCGCCTGCTCCTCGATTGCCTTCTCCAGCAATCCCAGTTCAAAGAAATATGGTGCATTTCTTCCGCCCCTGCCACTTCTGATATAGGGGTATCTTCCCTGCTTGGCACCAAGGCGCAATTCACACTCTTTTAAGCCAGTTGCGGTAGCTGCCTCTTTAATTGTCAATAACTTCATTCTGTAACGCCTCCTTTCAGCACCTTTTCTCCCAGAAGCAATAATCCCTGCAAGACCTTCTCCATTGTATCTATCTCTTTCAGAACATCTCTCAGGTCTTTTGTTTCATCCTTAGTAATCTCACCATCTTCGGCAATATCAACCAGACGTTTCTGCAAAGAAACCAATTTGTCTGGATTCAGATGCTTCATAAACTGAACCGTTACCCGCTCAATGGATCCTGCCTCAATCGGAAGGTCTCTCCCGATTGGACATTCATTCCTGCAGTAATAGTTCTCTAATTCAGGTGCATTGTAGATATCAGCCATCAAAACCACTTTATCCACAGGTATCACCTTAGTTGTCCCCAACTCATAATCTGCTATTGTTGATGGCGACACACCCAGCAGTTCTGCAGCACCTTCACGGCTGTTCAATCTGTCATTGTACTGTGCCGCCCTTTTCCGGCACTGGCAGTATATATTCCCTGCCGCTTTTGTCGGGCGTTGTCCCATTTTCCCACAGTCCTTTCCTTGCTATAATGATGGAAATGAAATCATTTCTCGGCTTACTCGCGAGCCTGCTACAAAACCGCCGCCCCTTTCCCTGCGGCGGTTCTTTTTATTCCTCAATTCCGAGGAAACTACATATTTTCTCTTTTGCATTCTCGCTCAGCAATCTGCCGTTTACCACTGCCGAAACGTGGGTACGAGACATCCCAATACTTTCTGCAAGGTCATTGATTGACATATCTCTTTCAATCAAGACTTTTCGCACCTCTTTTCCCCATTCCGGCTGTACTCTCTTTTCCATATCTGCGCCTCCTCTCCCTTTGGAATCATTGACTTTCATCTGTGCTTTGCTTAAAATAGTAATAATACAAATGTATTATTTTTAAGTAAAAAAACATCTCCTCCCGCACCGAGAGGAAAAGCACCTAGCCGGATTCGAACCGGTGTTTTCTGCTTGGAAGGCAGATGTCCTACCCCTAGACGATAGGTGCTTGGTGCTGGCTCCGTGGTATTTCTTGTGAAGAATTCATTTGAGAAAGACTATCATTGAACAGAGGTTTATTTCCTGAAAAGCTCTATGTGTAACCCGGTTTACATTCTGCGACCTTTTCATCGATATTGTTTAATTTTACGGAGCCAGCAGAGTGGATCCTCTGGGACTTGAACCCAGGACATTCCGGTTATGAGCCGGATGCTCTGACCTGCTGAGCTAAGGATCCTAAGTCGGGAACAAGCGATAGGCTGGCTACTGTTCCCGCTGCTGTGATTCATTTTTCTTATCTCCACCGTCGCCCTGACAACAGGAGAAGACCACCCATCACAGCAAAGGCCGAAAAGCGGTGCGAGTGTTCAGAGCACTCTTAACAGATGTCCTCTACACCGCCGGGGGAATGTCAAAGTAAATGCTGTTTTCTGCTTTAGCAGAAGTGACCCCGAACTCATCTTCCTGACTATTCTTTCTTCGTTTGTAGTGTCACAGGGATATGGGGTTCGGTATCGGGCGCTTTCGGCAACTGCACCGCCTGGGTACGGCTTTTCCCGGTCGCTTCCGTATTTACTTTTTTAATGCGTTTGTATTTGTTATTTGTATCTTACACTTGCATTATAATTGGAATATTCCAGAAAGTCAATAATTATTTCAGAATTTTCCAATTTATTTTCAAAGGAGGCATTTTGTTGATAGATAGAATACTTGACCTCATGAATACGCATAAAGTAAATGCCAAGCAGCTAACCACAAAATTGGAAATTTCCAACAGCGCAATAACAGACTGGAAAAAAGGAAAAGCAAAACCCTCTACTGAGGCTGTAATTAAACTCGCTGATTACTTCGGTGTCACAACAGATTACAT
>ENA-ORTG01000283-ORTG01000283.1-human-gut-metagenome-genome-assembly--contig:-NODE-283-length-56144-cov-9.144948_pt1 | contig 56144 bp, 104 predicted proteins | sample MGYA00241906_ERZ509176 | MGnify/ENA primary metagenome ERZ509176 (study PRJEB26280, sample SAMEA2338811) | human gut metagenome | biome: human gut; feature: human-associated habitat; material: faeces...
CGGTGCATCATCTGCCACAGGTTACAAAGGTGCATCATCTGCCACAGGTGACTACGGTGCATCATCTGCCACAGGTAACTGCGGTGCATCATCTGCCACAGGTTACAAAGGTGCATCCTCTGCCAACGATCCTGAGAGCGTTGCGGTTGCATGGGGATACAAAGGAAAAGCAATGGGTGTCCTTGGTTCCCATATCGTTCTTGCTGAATGGAAATATATTGGCAGTAAAGAGTATGATAGATACGACAGAGCAGAGCAGAAAGCATGGGAATTTGTCGGTGCGAAGATGTTTCGGGTAGACGGTGAAAAAGTGAAGCCGGATACATGGTACAGATTGGAAAATGGTGAACTTGTGGAGGTGGAAGATGCAGATTAAGAAAGAGACAGTCATTTCTGTTCTGACAACGAGCGGAGAAGTAATCAATGCTGGTGACACCGTGGTATTCAATTTTGAGGACAAGTGTTGCGTGGGTGTGTACCTGGGACTTTCAGACCGTGGAGCCTTGAAATTCAAAGGCAAGATTGCCGATACGGATGTGACATTCCATGTGATGCCTAGAAGCATCAAGGAGATTTACAAAGCTGATGTGACAGTGCATCAGGGAGTTGCAAGTGGATTTATGAATGAGCCGGAAAGCGAGGAAGAATAATATGGAAAAACATAAATTTAAGGTTGGAGACAGATACAAAAGCGGATATTTTGCAGACAATGATGCAGTAATTGAAATCACAGAAATCAGTGGTGGCACTGTTTTTTACAAAGATGTAGTTGGGGAAAGCATTGGTTTAAAACATTTCCAAATAGGTTCTATATTCTCTGCCGCTTTAGAAAAAGTAGACACAACTATTGTCATCTACCGCAATGACAACAAAGTAGTTGCGCTGGACAAGTCCACTGGCGAGAAAGCAGAAGCAAACTGCAATCCTGCTGATGAATTTGATTTCCGTACTGGTGCTAAGTTGGCTTTTAATCGGCTGATGGGCGAGGATGTGAAGCCTGATAACGGTGTCCGTGAGGTGAAGAGGAAAGCTAAAGTCGGTGAGTATATCAAGGTTGTTTATGCGATGCCTTGTTTGATTCCTTATAAAAACGGAGATATTTTCAAAGTAAATTGCGTTACGACATCAGGATGTATTTGCAAAAAATCTGAGGAAAATGTTGGTTTATGGCACAGAGAGTACGTTGTCCTTGAAAACTACAAACCGGAGAAAGAACCGGAGAAGAAAGACGAAATCTGCGTGGGAGATACCGTAAAAGTCACAGATACCGGTAAGCAGTACAACTTATACGGTACATGGAGTGGTCTTTTAGGATACGAACAGAATTTTGTAAGAGGGTCAGATGTAAGCAAAGATGATGAATACAAAGTTTTAAGAATTAAAAAACACGATTATATGTCTAAACGTACTCTTGCACTTATTCAGAATCCCAAGACAACACAGGTATTCATCATTAACATTAACGGCATCAAAAAGGTAGAAAGGTAGGTAGAAATATGGCAGACGAAAAGAAGCAGGAAAACACAGGAATTGTGGAATACGAATCAAATGGGGAAATTGTAAAAATTTCCCCAACAACGGTAAGAAAGTACCTTGTAAGCGGTGGTGGAAACGTATCGGATCAGGAAGTAATGATGTTTATGTCTCTTTGCAGATATCAGCATCTTAATCCTTTTTTGAAAGAAGCATACCTCATTAAGTTTGGAAACAATGATCCTGCTACTATTGTTACCGGAAAAGATGTTTTTACAAAAAGAGCCGATGCAAATCCGAATTATGCAGGAAAAAAAGCAGGAATTATTGTTCAGAAGAAAGATGGTTCCGTTGAAGAAAGAGAAGGATCTTTTGTCCTTAAGGACGAATCTATTGTAGGAGGTTGGGCTAAAGTGTTTATCAAAGGAAGAGAGACACCGGAGTACCAGTCAGTATCTTTCGATGAATATGTTGGAAGAAAAAAAGATGGAACAATCAACGGTCAATGGTCCAAAAAGCCTGCAACAATGATAAGAAAAGTTGCTGTTGTACAGGCATTAAGAGAAGCTTTTCCGGATAAATTCCAAGGTTTGTATGCGCAGGAAGAATTTCCTGATGTTTCCGATGTGAAACTTGATGTGGAAAAAGTTGTGGCAGAAGAGGTACAGGCAAATGCAAACACTATCGAGTTTCCTGACGCAACATTTGAGGAAGTACCGCAGACCGCAGAGACGGACATTGCCAGCGCAGAGACACCGGATTGCTTTAAGTAGGAGGAAAAGGGATTATGATTTTTGTAAAAGTAGGTATTGTACTTTGGGTTGCGTTTTTTATTGTTCGGTTTTTTGTAAGTTCATCTATTAGCACAATAGAAAAAATCACTCTTGCATACACCGGAAAACTCAAAATGACACCGATGAGATTTATCGTGTTTATTTTATTTATCTCAGCTATTGCAGACAGTTTCACAGCGTTGATTTGGTTTTTGTTTTTCAGATAGTGAGGTATCCGCTGATGAAACTAAAATGTTTAGGCTCCGGTTCTTCCGGCAATTGCTATCTTCTTACGGCAGATAACGGTGAAACACTTTTACTGGATGCAGGACTTCCTATCATGGACATAAAACGTGGTCTTAACTGGAATATTAAGTGTGTTGTGGGTGCGATATGCACCCATACGCACAAAGACCACTCATTATCCACATCAGACCTTGAACACATGGGAATACCAGTATTTAAGCCATATGAGAGTTTAGAACCTATGGAAATAGGGTTTACTGGTGGAAAAATAATGGCATTTGATCTTACGACACTGGATGGTAAGTGGACACATACAAACGCTGATGGTTCAGAATGCCCTTGCTATGGATTCCTGATTACTCACCCGGAAATGGGAAAATTGCTTTATGTAACTGACACGGAATTTGTTAAGTGGCGGTTCCATGAATTAAACCACATCCTTATTTCATGTAACTATCAGAAGAAGTACATTACAGAGGATTCCAACGATGCTAAGAAATCCCATGTGTACCGTGGTCATATGGAACTGGAAACGGTAAAAGAATTTGTCATTGCGAACAAATCAGATGCCCTGCAGAACGTCATATTGTGCCATTTAAGCCGTGATAATTCTGATGACAAAGAATGTGTCGCAGAGGTAAAAAAGATTGCTCCATTGGCGAATGTGGACTATGCGGCAGCAGGCAAGGAATGGATTTTACAGCATGGAAAGGAGTGCCCATTTTGAGTGACTGGAAGAAGATATACGCTAAAAAATCAGAAGCAGTGAAACGCATCAAAAAAACTTGCCCTACAATACCTAACGATAGTGGAATCTATCTTTTTTACAGAACGGACGAAGCAGGAATAAAAAGGGGATACTGCGGACAGGCAGTTTCCTTGTGTGACAGGTGCGCTTCACACTTGCTTGAATATGACCACATAGCACTTAGCCTTAAGAAACACGGACTTTGTACAGAAGATAATCCGTCCGGTTGGAATATTTGGTATCACTTAGTTGATAAAGAACATTTAGATGAAGAGGAAGTAAAGTACATTAAAATGTTTGGTGACCAAGGAATACAAATGTACAACATTACAGCAGGAAGTCAAGGACAAGGGAAAATGGTAACTGGTGTAATGAAGCCGGGAAAAGGTTACCGTGATGGACTGGCACAAGGTAGAATTAACCTTGCAAGGGAACTGGCGAACATTGCCGACAAGCATCTAGTCATCAGTTTGAAGCCTGAGAAGCAGAACAATTCGGTGTCACAGAAACAGTTTGCGAAGTTTATGGAACTTTTGCATGGAGAAAAGGACGGTGAATAATATGAAAGTATATATTACAAAATATGCACTTAGTACTGGAATCATAGAAACTGACGATGCAGAGATTTGTTCAAATATTTCCGAAGATATGATAAGTTCTAAAAAATATGGATATTATAACGGAAATGATTGGCACAAAAAGAAGGAAGACGCAGTTTTAAGGGCAGAAGTAATGAGAATAAAGAAAATTGAATCATTAAAAAAACAAATTGAAAAATTGAATAAAATGAAATTTTCTTTGTAGAGTTCAAGCATCACAGAACTTGGAGGTGATACATAAAATGCCAAAACGATATGACAATCCGCAGGAAATTTTGAAAATCATGCGGCAGACAGAACTTTTGAAGCAGTCTGCGAATAGAAGTCCATTCACCGGAATACTGACACTGTTCTGCTATACCTTGTGGAAAGACTATAAGTACTCACAGACGAGACTTTCCGACTTCTGCGGTAAATTCACCGAGTACAACGAAAAGTACGAGAATGAGCCTTATACGGAGTTACAGAGTAGGCTTAACGATTTTGCAGACTGGACGATTGAGTACAAGGAATTTACCGAAGCTGATTATCCGCATTACAAGTCGGTTGTAGCGCAGAAATGCATCCGAGAACAGGTCAGATGCAACAACCTTATCAATGAGTTGTCCACCAGGTACATCTTATATGGAATGGTAATTCTTATGGAAGATGGCTTCGGAAAGAAGAAGCTGACGAATTTCAAAGATAAGTTTTCTGACCACATGGACAAAGCCGGAGATAAATGTAACGGAAAGGATTTCATGGACTTGTGGAGAGAACTGGTGGAAAACACCGGGATCTATATTGAGAAGCCTATTTTTGAGTAAGGAGTTCTAAATGGCAGAAAAACGAATGTTCAGCGCAAAAATAATTGAGAGTGATGCTTTTTTGGATATTCCTGCTACGGCTCAAATGCTTTATTTCCATATCTGTATGAACGCTGACGATGACGGATTCGTGAATAACCCCCGGAAAATCATAAGGATGTGTGGTGCTTCAGAAGATGATTTGAAATCCTTGATAGACAATAGATTCCTTTTATCTTTCGATAGTGGTGTTATGCTTGTAAAACACTGGCGCATTCACAACTACATTCCACCGGATCGTTACAAGCCGTCATGCTATATGGACGAAAAAAGCAAAATAGGTGTGAAACTAAACGGATCATACACTACAGACCCTAAAAAGATGGTTTCCCCAGTAGAGGGAAATCCGAAGAAAAGTTGCTACGACAAAGAAATAAAACTTGATAAGAGGTGATACAAATGCAGATGACAGGTTATGAATTGTTGACTAATTATGAAAAAGCAGAGGATAAAGATAAGCAGATTCAGATTCTTGCGGATTTGAACCACATTCCGGTTGACATGGTGTGTTTTGTGATTGACAACAGAGAGAAATTTGAAAATTTGGAAAAACCATTGTCCAAGGAAGAATTTGCAAAGTGGTGTGAGACGGAACTTGACCGTGTGGATGCTCATATCCATGCACAGGAAAAATATTACAGAGAAATTTGTAATGTATATGGAATTGCAAGTACATACGGAAAAGGAGTGTAGCTGTATGAGAGAGGGAACAGGAAACTTTCAGAACGGTGACTTACTCTACATGGCTACACATCCGGTTGCTGATGCTATTAGAATCGGACGCACGAAGCCGTATGAGTGCAGCTATCCGGCAATGTCGGAGAAACCAAAGATACATGCAGGAAGAAGTGAGAACCATGAAGATATATGCCGTGAAGAATGACAATGACAGCTACCCGAATATTGGGGATGGACTGTTGGAAGTCTCAGAAAGCCGACCGACATTTTTCCGGTTGGTGGGGAGTAACCGGCATTACCAGTACAGAGATTTTACTTTTTATGACCGAAACGGAGTGCCGATACCGAAGCAGTTTTTAAGAGTGTGAGAAAGGAGTGGATGCAAGATGAAGTTTATCGTGACTTTATCAGATATGGTTGGAGTGGTATTGATCGCATTGTTGGTTTTTGTATGGATAATCTTTGGAATGATTATATTGGTAAACATTGTGAAAGATAACATCAAGTACAGGATCGACAAATGGAAAAGAGAAAGAGAAGTCATGAAGGAATGGGAAAGGATCAATGATGCAGAGACTGACAGAAAGAACCGCTGATGGAATTTTGGTAAAGGAGAATCACGTTGAAAACGGATTAAGAACATTTTATCAGTGCTTTGCAGAAAAGCCGAATGATAAATATACAAATTGCGATGGAGGATATTGCGCAATAGAGAAGCTTGCCGCATATGAGGATGCCGAGGAACAGGGATTGCTCTTGCGGTTACCATGCAATGAGGTCTGGTTCATCTGTGATAAAGGTACAAAATACGCAACCGTAATGAGCAAAAGTATTAATGATTTAACAGTCTATGAAATTAGAAAAATAGATAAAGATGGAAGATATTGGTCATCCAAGAAAAAAGCCGAAGCTAAGCTTGCAGAAATGGAAGGTGCGGAATGAAGAAAGAAGAAGCTATTTACTGCTTAAAGGCTCAGAGTGAACGGCACTCAGATGTTTGTGAAGAATGTCCTCTGTACGGGAAAACAGGAGTAGATCATTGCTGTGAGGATGCATTACAGCTAGCAATCACCGCCTTGCAGAATCAGCCGGTGTGGATTCCACTGCCGGAGACGTACCGGGAAAGTGAGGTAGAATATGGCAAATAGGAACACACTGCATAGCAACAAATTGGATGCTTTTCGCAAATGGCTTATCAAAACCGGATGGACGATTGAAGAACCGAAAGGTATATGGGAAGTATTAAGAGCGAAAAAGGCAGGAAGACAGAATCCCTTGATTGTCTATCAAAAAATGAACAAAGAGCATTTAAGCGTGCTGGACAGAGATATTGATGTCATCAAGAGATTTTTGCAAGAAAAGTAGGTGGAAGATGGTGAAGTGTAATAACTGCAAGAATTTAGAAACAAAGGATAACGGGTTTGATGCGTACTCATGGTGCGAGAAAATCAACGACTGTCCGCATGAGGACATAGAAAGAGACTGCGAGGATTACATACCCATGACCAACGCAGACCGGATCAGGAGCATGACGGACGAGGAGTTGGCAATGGCGCTATTATGTGTCCTGCGGAATTTATTAAAAAGTGACAAGGTATGTAAGGATTGTACATTGTCATGGTTACAGAAAGAAAGTGAGGGATGAGGATGCAGGATAGATATTTATTCCGTGGAAAGCGGATTGATAACGGAGAGAGGGTTGTTGGAAATTGTATTGATGATGGTGTAACAGGGCAAGTATTTATTCATGCAGTTGGTAACTCGGTAAATGAGAGTGATAAGGTCGGAGAAGAAGGGTGTTTGCAGTTTGTGGCATTTGAGGTAGCACCATCTACCATCTGCCAGTGTACAGGTCTTAAGGATAAGAACGGCAATCTGATTTGGGAGAATGATATTGTTAAGCATTACAATGATGATGCACATCCAGAAGGCTATTGCACCGGAACTGTACTTTGGGATGAGAATTATGCTGGATTTTATCGGACAAGTAATGAGTATGGATTATCAAAGCCACGTATAAGCAGTGATTGTATTTATGAGGTTGTCGGTAACGTATTTGACGATACGAAACTGTTGGAGGAGTAGCCATGCGAGTACATAACCTTAAAATCTTAAATGATTTTGCTGATGAAGTAGTAATGGGAGAAAAGCCCTTTGAGATCAGGGAGAATGACCGTGGATATCAGAAGGGAGATTATATTAAGTTTCAGGCAATAGAAAAAAACGGCACACCGAATTATCATTTCATCAATGATAAATTATATCTCATTACCTTTGTCATGAATGGATGGGGCATAAAGAACGGATACGTTGTTCTGGGAATCAAAGAAAGCGAGGGTAGCCATGACAGAGAATGAGAAATTGATTAAATCGTATGCAGATGCAATAGATTGTTTGAAAAAGAACAAGCCGACAAGTGGATTTTATATGCTACAAGAATCCGTAGATATGGCAATCAAAGCGCTTGAAGAAATACAGAAGTACCGTGCAATCGGAACAGTAGAAAAATGCTTGCAGAATAAAGATTTCTTGGATTTCCTTGCAGACAAGATGAACCCGAACGATTTTGAAATATACTTGCGCTTATACAATGCGTTGGAAGAAAAGGGGTGTGATGCAGATGGGAAAAATTAGTAAACAGACCTTTGTTGTGGAAGTGGCAACAGACAAAGAAACATTCGAAGGATGGCTTGAAGAGAAAATCCAAGAAATCTATTGCATGGCAGTTGATGATTTCAAGGAAAAGGCTATAGAAGCATTTGCAAGATTCGATGCATTACATGGCTATCCTTCTGTTGTTGATTGCGATGATATTTTGAATGATGTTGCTACTGATATAAAGGAGCGTGATGCAGATGGAACCCATTGATTACACCGCCCTGTATGCCGATAATGCGGACTTTAAACGTTACGTTGACCGATACTGCACCAAGCACAGAATCAGCGTTGCAGAAGCCTTACAGCACTATCTGGTGCAGATGGCGGGCAGGATGTACAAGGAGCAGGAAGAAACGATAGTTAGATAAAACCAAGAAAGGAGCCGAGACTCTGGCCAGAGTGAAGCATATGCGGTCTCCTTGAAAGAATGAGTGATTTAGATAAGTTTGATTATGAGTGCCAAGGCCAAATTACCATGACAGAATATCTGCAATCAAAAATTAAGTGTGGAGAAGTAAAAGACCTTACCGCGTGGATTAACAGCCAAGGGAAAGCACAATACACGCAGATAGGAGAAGTGGTAAAGAAAGCCTGTGATAAGTATCGAGATGATCCTGAGTTCGAGGATCGACTCACAAATGCAATTTCAATATATGTGTTGGAACAGTCTGTGGGATATATAAAATATCTGAAAGGTGAAAGTGGGGTGGCTGTAGATGATTAACGGAGAACTGATCGTTGACAACTTTGCCGGTGGTGGCGGCGCAAGCGTAGGAAGTGAAATCAGGAACTAAAAAGTGAAATAGTAACTCAAAATTTGAGTTAAAAAGTGAAAAATTTAATTAAAAATTTGAGTTACTATTTAAGTTGTTTTAAATAAGTTAAATTAGGATTTAGTGGAGGAATAGGATGAAAATATATAATACAGAAATACGAGAACATATAAATATTCTTTCCTGCATATTTGATAAGTTTGCAGATGAATTATCTCCGGCAGAGAAGGAGTCACTAAATGCAGCAATGCATTTAATGGATACTGTCGAAAGGAATAAGGGAACTTTGGTCTTAAAGTCTTAGGATTTAGTGGAGGTGCATAACAATGAATTATTTAATATGTTGGGAAGAAAATCACATCAAAAAATGGGAAATGATAAAAGAGGAAGACAACAACAATTTCTCTATGAACTTGCTGCGTAATCCTGATGTGAATAAACATAGCATTTTCGTTATCCCTTGCACAGGTTTTATGAGTGGCATCTGGCTATGGAAGTTTACTCACAAAAACAGCCGTGTAGACTTCTGGCACTTTTACGAAGAATACGGCACTGAATATCAGAAGCCTGAAGAAAAACCAGAGAATAAGCCCATCCTGAAAGAACTTCACGAAAAGAACAGTGAAAATACGAAATACGGATGGATTTCTCCTGATGGCAAATACTTCCATTGCGGATATCAGGGGCCTGCCAACCTTGCATATAAAATTTGCTTCGGTATGATAGAAACAAACAATGCAGAGCATTATTTAGAAGAACATGGATGGTGCAAAATTTATAAATCCATGCTTGATGATAATTATCATGTATATGTTGGTGGGAATTATATCATTACGGATGCGCAAATGAAAGAACTCATTAAATTGGGTTTAGATAATGCTGAGGATTTATCAAAAATGCTATGTAAAAATTAGGTAAACTGAACTTTAGAATTTTGAAGAGAAATTTGGATTTTTAATGGAAGAATTATAAGGAGTGATGGATATGAAGGCAATTACAGTAACGATTGAGGTATATGATGATTCAACAGTAGAGGATGTTGAAAGAGCAGTTAGTGCAGGACTTGATAGTAACGGAATTGATTGTACTTATGATGTCGAAGAAAAAAACCGAATAAACTAACCTTTGACAAGCAATTTAGGATTTAATGGAGGTAGAAAAAATGTATAAAGCAACAAATATTGATACGGACAAGGCTCTCAAAGCAATCAATGATTCAAGAGCAATACAGGAAAGAGCGTCACAGCTTAGATCGGAAAAAGAAAGATCTTACATGGAGGGACTGAACAAAGGACTTGATATTGCTGAAAGTCTTTTTGAATGTTCAAATTATGAGAAATCGGCGCAGGAGGCAACTTATACAGATGGTGTCTGCGAGGTACTCTATGAACTTGGAAAAGAACTTGATATACCAACTCAGGATATAAGAGATAATATTGCATCGGTAGATGAAGCCTGCGCTCTGTTTGCAGACAGGATTCGGGAAGCAATAGCAAGAGATAAGGATCAGTAAACTGAAATATTAAGATTTATGGAGGCATTTGTATGAGAAAAATACATGAATGTGCAGAAGATATAAAAAATATTTTAAATGATGCAGAACGAACCGAAGAGGTTGACGGAGATATGCTATGTAGTATTAATGAGTTGGTGGATGAAATTTTATCAATATATTGTTTAGAAAAACAACAAAGAAAAATGGCTATAGCTGAAGAAAATGAGATTCTTTCAGAAGAGGCTAAAAAAGCAGGATGGAAGTCTGGTGTTATGAACATCTAAACTGAAATTTAGATAAGGAGAATGGCTTATGAAGTTATCAAAACTGACTAAGCCAGAACTTGAAGAAATCTTCCGGAACGCCAATTTCACGGAAGAGGAAGAGAAAGTGTTTTGGGATTTGTCTAAAGGAATTTCTCAAAAAGAAATATCCTTTAGACATTCCGTATCAATAACTACAGTAGAAAGAAGAGTAAGGTCTATAAAAAATAAGCTTAAGCGGTTAGAAGGTGATAGATTTGGAACTTTCTAATATGGAAATATTGCAATATGCCGTTAGCAATGGTATGATTGACACGGAATCTTTGCAAAAAAGCATTGAAATGAAAAAGAAAGAGGAGTATCTGAAGAAACACCAATACGCAATCAACAAAGGCAAAGACGGATACTGGAGAACTTATTTGCCAGATGAAGAAAAAGGAAGGAGACTTGTAAAAAAGAAAAGCGAGGAAGATCTCAAAGAAGAAGTTATTGAGTTTTACTACCAAAAAGAGCAAAATCCAACAGTTACAGAAGTGTTTTACGAATGTGAAGACCGGAGATTGTCTCTTAAAAAGATATGTAAAGCAACATACGACAGAGACGAGAGATATTTTCTCAGACACTATGGAGAGTTGGGAAAGCGAAGAATAAAATCAATATCAGAAGATGAATGGGGGGATTTTTTAGAGGAAGAAATTGCCGATAAAGAGTTGACACCTAAATCATTTTCCGGTCTAAAAGGAATTACAAGAACATTTCTTAAAAGAGCGAAAAAACGCAAACTTATTGATTTTAATATCGTAGAACTGTTTGATAATCTTGACGTATCTGATAGTGATTTTAAAAAAGTAATAAAAGAAGACTATGAAGAAGTATTCGACGAATATGAAACTGATGTAATGATTAAGTATCTTGTCAGCCACCTTGATACTTCTAATGTTGCGATATTGCTTATGTTTTTAACTGGCGTACGTATCGGAGAAGTTGTAACATTAAGGCATTCCGATTTTTCTGATAATACTTTTAACGTTCGCAGAACGGAGACGAAGTATAAAGATGAAAACGGAAACAATGTTGTTGAAGTAAAAGAGTATCCTAAAACCAAGGCAGGAATCAGAACAGCAATTATACCAAGTGATTATGTATGGATTTGCGATAAAATAAAACACATGAATCCGTTTGGAGATTACATTTTTACAAAAAATGATATTAGGATCACCGCACAGGCGGTTAGACAAAGGCAGAAAAGGCTTTGCAGGAAATTGAAAATTTATCCAAAGCCACCGCACAAAGTAAGAAAGACATATGGAACTATTCTTATGGATAACAATGTGGATAAGAGACTTGTTATGGATCAGATGGGGCATACAGATATTATGACATCAGAAATACACTATCATAGGAACAGGAAAACCATTGAAAAGAAATCGTCTATTTTGAGTAGTATACCAGATTTACAGGCAAGGTGATTTGACTACTATTTTTGCGAAAGTAGTCAAAAGTAATCAACAAAAAACACCTAGAAAGCCAGTAAATATGCGGAAAGTAAGAGTAATAGAGTGGGGTTCGAGCCCCCTTGCTTCCACTCGAAAAAGCTGATAAAATGGGCATTCCCGGGCAACGGGTAGTCGAATAGTAGTCAAAATAGTAGTCAAGCCTAAAACGAAAGGAGTTTTTTGCAAAGATTCCAATAATTTTATAGTGAATGAAATGTGACGGATACATGACGGGTAGACCGTCTTTTTTTATGCCAAAATTTAAGCATAAGGAGGGATGACCTTATGGGAAAATTCAAATTTTCAGATGAAACACTGGAACATATATTCAGCAAAGAACGTACAAGGGAAGTGCCGATTAAGTATCAATCAATCATGGTTCATGTGATCGAGGAAGTTTTAGGAGAAACGGGTAATGCTTATGAATTTCAGTCCGTTGGGACTTATGAACAAGCCGACATATCAGACACTTGATGAAGTTGAAATTGCGAAACAGATAGAATCAATGGAAGAAAGGGAAAACAGCCATGCCGCAGCAGATTATGAATCCGAACTATTTCAATCCGCAGTATAGAACACCTATGTACGGACAGTTTATGCCACAACAGGAACAGCAGTTTATGCAACAGCCACAGCAAAACGCAGTACAGATGTACGGTCGTATTGTACCGGTGCAAGAGTGCATAGCACCGAATGAGGTTCCTATGGATGGCAACACAGCATTCTTCCCAAAACAGGACTTGTCGGAGATCTATGCTAAATCCTGGGGAGCAGATGGAAAAATCTATACAAGGCTATATAAGCCTGTTTTAGATGCAGACCATAACAATTTACCGTCAGACACAGAAAAGGCGAAATTTGACCTATCAGACGAAGCCACAGCGGTATTTATGAAGCGTTTCGATGAACTGGAACAAAAGATTGAACAGTTGAAAACTTCGCAAACGCAAAGGAAAACTCCACAATCGCAAAGAAAGGATGATGTAGAATGAAAATGATGAATCCTATGCAGATGCTCAAAGGGATGGGAAATCCACAACAAATAATTCAAGGGATTATGGGAAATAGTCAGATGATGCAAAACCCCATGATTAGAAATGTAATGGGAATGGCGCAAAAAGGTGACATATCAGGTGTTGAAAATTTTGGCAGAAATATTGCTAAGGAACGTGGCGTAGATTTTGATTCTGAATTTGATAAATTCAAACGTCAATTTCCTATGAAGTAGATACTAAATTCTTGCAAGATTAAGTATAAAAAATCTTATATGGAGGTAAAAATTATGTTTGAGAGTAACAATACTCCCTTTACCATGCCTGTTATGCCTGCCAACAGCGGATATGGAAACAACGGTGCATGGGGTGACGATGGTGCATGGTGGATTATTATTTTCGTCCTTTTCTTTGCTTTTGGCGGTTGGGGCGGTAATGGTTGGGGCGGTAATGGCTCTAATTCCAGTTATTACACCGATTCTGCATTGCAAAGAGGGTTCGACACCCAGTCTATCATCGGTAAACTGGACGGAATCAACAACGGTCTGTGTGACGGATTCTACGCTGTAAACAACGGTATGCTTACCGGATTTAATGGCGTAAATACCAACATTTTACAGACTGGCTATGGCATCCAACAGGCTATCAATGCCGACACCGTAGCAGGAATGCAGAATGCTAACGCTTTACAGGCACAGTTAGCACAATGTTGCTGCGACACCCGTGAAGCTATCCAGGGTGTAAACTACAATATGGCAACGAATACTTGCGCATTGCAGAACACCATGAATAACAACACTCGTGACATTATCGACAGCCAGAATGCAGGTACAAGAGCAATCCTTGACTACTTATGCCAGGATAAGATCGCTACTCTGCAGGCAGAGAACAACGATCTGCGCAGAGCCGCTTCTCAGGATCGTCAGAATGCTCTTCTGACTACTGCCATGAGTGCACAGACACAGCAGATCATTAACGCTGTGAACCCTACACCCATTCCTGCATACCAGGTTCCCAACCCTAATGTATATTACGGATGCGGTTGCAACACTGGTTGCGGATGCTAAAACTGCATATCGAGTAACTTAACCTTAAGGTTATGTCTGCTATGCAGAATTACTGACAACATGGGGCAGACTATATGGTTTGCCCCTTTGATTTTGAAAGAGAGGTATTTTTATTATGGCTGAATATACAGCAGTAGCATTACAGACTGTGGCAGCAGGAGCAGACGTTGCTTTTACCGAAACTGCCGTAAATGGAAGTAACTGTATCAATCATAGAGAGGGATCCGGAATTGTGAAGTTAAGAGGTATCACTAATCAGTGTCGTGCAAGATTCCTTGTAAGTTATTCCGGCAACATTCAGATTCCCACGGGTGGAACTGTTGGGGAAATCTCTCTTGCGCTGGCAGTAGACGGGGAACCTTTACAGTCCACAAGAATGATTGTAACTCCGGCAGCCGCAGAGACCTTTTTCAACGTTTCTGCACAGGCTTACATTGATGTTCCTCGTGGATGTTGCAGTACAGTAGCTGTTCAGAACACTTCCACACAGGCTATTGAGGTACAGAACAGTAATTTAATTGCCGTTCGTGAAGCGTAGGAGGTGAAAAATCATGGATGTTAAAAGAATGCATGAAATGATTGAGAAACTTTCTGAATGCGCTAAAACGCAGTTTGACAAAGGAATCGACCATGTAGACACTTGCGAAATGGGAAAGGTCATCGACATGATGAAAGACTTATCGGAAGCCATGTACTACCGGGAACTGACCAAAACCATGCAGGAATATGACCCGGACGAAGTCGTGGAAATTTTTGATCGTTACGGTGACGGTGGCAAACGGTACTATGACCATTACCGCTATGCTGACGGCAGATTTGCACCTAAAGGTCGTGGAACCTACCGCAGAGGTTATGAAGAACCACCCTATTATCACATGACTCCGGAAATGTATCACCGTGACATGGACAGAGACATGGGACGTATGTACTACACGGAAACTTCTTCATCCGGTATGCGTGATGCAAGAGAGGGCAGAAGTGGAATGAGCCGCAGAACCTATATGGAAAATAAGGAACTGCATAAGGCGAATACACAGCAGGACAAAGAAGCAAAAGTCCGTGACCTGAACACATACATGACCGAACTTGCAAACGACATGACGGAGATCATCAACGATGCAACACCGGAAGAAAAGACGGTACTGCGGAATAAGCTGTCTGCACTGGTAACAAAAATCGGTTAAAACAATTAAGGGGCTTATTTAGCCCCTTTTATGTTGGAGGTGGTAAGTTGTTCACGGTAAATGGAATGGACTGGAATTTAAGGCTTGTAGAAAGTCACAGCCCTATGTTGATGCGCTCTGACGGTACATATACGTTTGGCATGACAGACAGGAACACAAGAGATATTTACATATCAAATATGATTCATGGTAATTTCTATGACCGTGTGCTGTGCCATGAATTGTGCCATGCGTTCTGCTTGTCCTACAATTTGACTATGGACATTCAAACTGAAGAGATTGTTGCCGACTTTTTGGCTACCTACGGAAGAGAAGTGTTTGCGTTGGCCGATGAATTGATAAACGGATACATGGAAATAATGGCATAGAAAAGACCCCTGTTATGGGGTCTCTTCTTTTGAACAGTCCTCTAAGTCTTTCTGAAGAATTTTAGATGCAAGGTCTGAAAGCTGTGGGAAGTAGGTGATTACTTCGGAATTTCTGCATTTCCAGTTTCCGGTCGTTGCGCTGTAAATTCTCTTTGCTTCATCAAAATTATACGTTCTTCCCAAAACTTCAAGTAAGTGGTGCATATATTCCTTTGATGTAATGTCGTAGCAACGGCAGATGTAATTGATTTTGCCACGGTTGATGCAGAACCAGTCTGTTTCAAACTCTAATGTCGGCTTTTCCTCGATTGCCGTGGTGGCAGTAGGTGTAGATTGTTTATTTTTCAAGCCTTCAAAATATCCATCAATAAGCATTTCTTGTACTTTCCATGACAATTCATCATTTAACGGCTTTGTCACCATTAAATATCCTCTTTCTGTCAATACAATCAATCCGTTTGGCGCACTAATATTAAAAATTGTTTTGGCTTCGTCCACCTGGAGGACGAAGTAATGTTTATTAAGGACGAAGTACTTTTTATTTCTGTTAAAAGCTTTTCTCGCAGTTCCGCTTGGTCTTTGATGTACTTCGTCAATATCCCTAAAAGTAACCACTCTCTGTCCATTATATTCTCTGACAGATAACTCTGTTCCCTCAACGTTTACCAGTTCCGTCATATTCTTTCACCAGCCTTTCAATTCGCTTCAATTTATCTTTCAGTCTTTCATTTTCAGCTACCACGGCACTGTATGATTCTACCATGTGTTCGTACCGTTCCTTTGGAATGGAAATCAATGTAAAGGTTTTCATTTATTTTTACCTCCATCCACACAAATATTTACCTTGCCATTAGACAGGCACTTGCAAGCATAAGAAAATCCTGCAATAAAAGCATTCTCTTGGACTTTCCATACTCTCTTGTTTATTGTTCTCTCTATGTTATCAGCTAACTCGCTATTGAGAATTTCATACAATTTTCCGATTACTTCGTTGTAATCATCCCAACTTATGGTGTTATCCTCATTCTGCCACTGGCTATAAATCATTTTTGCAAATTCTTCCATGCGTCATTTCTCCTTTTCTGTGAAAATAGGACACAACCTATCTGTTATGGGGTGGGGAGATAAGCTGTGCCCTATGATTGCAGAGATTTCAAATTTCTTGCCACTGTGCCGTTTTCAGTGACATTATTCGCTACTTGTTCGCTACCGTGAATACGGGTTATTTGGACACGGCATACAGTTACCGAAATCTCTGTTGATTCTCTCTCGGAAAAATGGTATTATAGATTTACCATCTCTTTGAGAGTGGTGCAGAAGAGTGATTGCTAAAGTTTTTTGCGGACTGGCAATCACTTTTTAATTGTTACCGATTTCTTCATCAACTTTGGTATTAAACCATTCCTTTTTAGTGATTCCTTTTTCAGAGAGTTTTTCTTCTAACTTGTCAAACTTCTCTTTTTCAATTTCGACACTAAAGTTTTTGGTATTCTCCCTCCGCTTTTTCATGTAATCGGCTCTGCTCTTAGGTGCTATGATTATCACCTCCTTGTTACGAGTTACATTATATAGCGTTACGAGTTACAAGTCAAGAGTTTTTTTAGAAAAATAAAAATAGAGCCGTTTCAGCCCTATTTCTAAAGAGAATTTCTATTTTACAATTCATACTGCGGATATGCCTTTTCCCATACGGACTTGTGATAAGTGTTCACTTCGCCATAATTTGCATCGAATATCTTTTTTACTTCATATCCCATTGTAATTCCGGTAGCTTTCAGCTTTCTCCAGTCAAAACGTTTCCATGATACACCATTCAGAGCCGCTACACGTTTAATAGAGTACCAGTCCTTGGAAGTATCAAGCTGTGCTTTCAATTCCTCTTCCCGGTCAAGGCTTTCCAAAAGTTGTGCCACAGCATCACGATAAGTCATAGGTACATTCGGTGTAGACTGCTCCAAAGAATATGTTCCGGTTTTGCGAATGGATGGTAAAACCTCATCGAATATCCAACTTTCAAACTTTTCAGAAGATGGTAATTCACTGTGAGAAATAAGCCTATACATATTTCCCTCTGGAATCACATTTACCTCTATCGTTTTGGTTTCACTTTGTGGATGAGGTATACTGTATTTTGCCGTATACCTACAATGAGCAGAAATTGCATCCGATGGTCGTTTATATCCAAGTGCTTTTGCTATATCAGTTGCTACAAAATAAGGTTTCCCATCAATCATAACGGTTCTTACCTCACCAAATTCATTGTTGCTAAATACTTCCAGTTCATTCATTTTCATTACCTCCCGTAGTCTTATATGAGAGGGCAGAAGAGCATAAAAATAAGCCCACTACCCCTGTTACTGTTGGAGTAGCGAACTTCCAATCTTTTTTTGGTCTGTCTTTATTCCGGGTCTTGGTTACAATCTAGGCTGTCTAATCAGCTTTCACTCTCCGGACGTGGTGCAAGACTTCCCAACTGACACATATTATATCATGCAGAACATGGGTTCGCAACATAAAAAATAAGAGCACCCTTTCGGATGCCCTTAAAATCAATAAAATATTTTTCCACATTCATTACACATAAATTTGTTATCTGTAACAACTTGGTCTTGACGAATTACCTTTTCTTTTTTATTTACCAAAGTAAAAGGTTTTAAAGGATTCAGGTTAGCTGTATATTTTGTCTTGGTTTTTCCCGGAATAACTCTCTGCTCTTTGTAGTGAGAGCAATTCTGACTGTGGCATCTTGGACAATATACTTCTTGCTTTCCCTTAAAAAGGCTATATCTGTATACTCCATGAAATTCATGCACATTATTGTTTTGAATTTCTGCCAAAGTATTATTACGTTTTTCCGGTGTTATAAGTATGTACTCTGAATCTGTGTAAACGTGGTGACATACTTTACAAGTTTTTACACCCTCTTCATTCTTTGCACCACATTTTGGACATTTCGTATAAGGTCTTTCATCAGATTCTTTTTGATTTGTTTCTGCCTTTAATGGATATCCACAGTGAATACATACTTCTGCTTTGTCAGATACATCTTTGCCACATTCAGGACATTTAATAAGTGCCATAATATTTCCCCCTCTAGGTTTTATTAAAAATCTCATTATTTGAGACTTTTTTCGTAAAAAATTTAAATGTGTTTCTTTTGATACCCCCGTAGGTCTGCATTTTCAACCGAAAATCTCGTTTTCAGAGGTTTTTGAAAGAAAAATTTTTCTACAATTTTCGTGCTAAAAATTTTCAATCCCCCCGGGGTAGCACTTTTCAAGCTGAAAAATCCGTTTTCAGAGTTTTTTCGCAGATTTTTTCAGACCGATTCAAGGTGTGGAACACCTGTGCACTTTTGCGGTGCTAGTCCTGGACTTGTCACCCGGTCACCGTGTCGCAGATTTCGCAAGGTCTCCGACTGCCGAAAGCATGGAATCATAAGCAGACCGCAACAGCTCCGCAGATTCCGGAGACAGACCACCGGCGGCACTCTCCACCCTTATAACGGTTTCCAACCGTTCCCCGGCATCCGCTACGCTCTCCATGATATCATATACATGACCGATTCCCAATTTTCGCATTTTGTATAATCCCCTTGTAATATTTGATTTTACACCAAGAAAGCGCAATCCGTCAATACATCCTGGCGCAGGATCTGACCGGATCCGGTGGAAGAGTAACACAAATAGACCGCCAGACGGCAGCAGATCCAACGGAACACGACAAAAAGACGGTTGCAAGCCGTCTTTTATCTGTTTTCCAGTTCAAAAATCGCCCACCGTAGTGCGGCGGCTATCTCCGTGTCGTGCTCTCGTTCCGCACGGTCTAACAGATTGTAAAGTCTTTCAAGGTTCTTTTCTTTCATCCTATGTCAACCTCCCATTTTTAATTTTTGGGTAAATTCCACCCATAAAACCGCCGCCGGTAGTGATCCGGCGTGCATCCTCTGCGGCGGCTGTCAAGGTTCAAAATCTATAATTCCTAAATAAAATTGATCTTTAAAGTTATTAAAAAAATGATCTTTTAAATCTGATAATATTTTTTCTCCATTTTTTAACGCTTCAAAATCATTCAACACCATTTCATCGGTATAATTTGCAAATTTATTATAACTAATTGATATTCTAAATTTTTCTCCGGATTTTACCCAACCCAAACGACCGGAATTTTTAGCAACTGGATATACACCTATTACATAACCGTATAAATCATTATAATCTTTTGTGTTTTTGTCGTGCCAATCCTCTAGTTGTATTTCTGTGCCGTCAGGCATTGCCGAAATTTCTATAATTTTCATTTTCTTGTTCCTCCATATTTTCAATTTTTCCCGTTTCCGGGTAAGAGCAAGACCGGGACTTGATCCCGGTTGTAAGCCTGTCTTACTTGCTAAATTTAACAATATGATAAATTATATCAAAAGAATGGCTTAATGCTCTTGCCTGTGTGTCTAACCATTTCTCAGATCTGTTTGGTTTGTTCTCTCCGCCACAAACCTTTTTTAACTCAGACGGACAACAGAGACGTTCGGCAATGTCACAATCATAAATCAGAGAGCAGCCGCCCCAACTGTACTGTTTCCAGTCAGCGGCGCCATTCAGTAAAAGCCTTTTTAACTCTGTTTTGTCCTGCGGGATATCTTCAACTTCCAGAGCTTCTACAAGCTCATAAGCATAGATCTTTACACCTTTATTCCATGCGCTTCTTGCCTTGATTTTGTTGATTGCTTCTAATAATTCATTCTTTCTCATATTGCTTTTACCTTTTCACCCGTGTTATAATTGGGGTGCCTTTCTTTTTGGGTGCCGGTGGTCGCTTGGTAGGTTGTCACCGGCTTTATTTATTTGTTGAGATAACTATAACAGATATAAGGCACAAAAACAAGACGCAATAATATACAAATATAAGGCACAAAATAAGCACTTTTGTTGTACATAATGTATAAGGCACAAAAAGAAACATGATTATATTATAGTAGATAAAAAAATAATATTGACATATAAGGCACAAACAAATATAATAAAGATACATTTATATAAGGAGGTGCAAACAATGGAGCGAAAAACAACAGACGCAACAAGAAAAGCAATTTACAAATACGACAACAAATTTGAACGGGTGAATTGCCGTTTTGCAACTGGCACAAAAGACCGTATTAATAAATTAGGTTATAAGAGTGTAAATGATTTTATAAAATTAGCTGTTGCGGAAAAACTGGAGCATGACGAAAAAATATTAAAATAAGGCACAAAAACATATTGACACATAAGGCACAAAATGTTATAGTGATATCATGATATCACAACAATGATATCACACAAATGATATCATAAAAAACTAATGATATCACATTAATGATATCACAAGAAAAGGAGGTGCTAAAATGTCGGAAACATTTAACCAAATGATTAGATTCCCGAAAGACCTAGAACCGCAGATCAAAGCGCAGGCAGAAAAGAACTGTGTAAGTGTAAACCAGTTTGTTATAGGTGCCGTGATCACAGCATTGCAACCAGTACAACCGCAGACAGTGACAGAGCAACCGAAAGAAACGCCCGTGACAGGCTCTAGAAGCCCCTTAAACGAGAAAATCGCACTCATGCAGGCAAATGAACGGCTACACGCTTTACAAGCCAAAACAGCGGCAGAAAGAGCCGCTAGAGAGCACGGAGAAGTTGCGCCAGTTGTTAAACATCCTCCGAAATGGGCAGGTTTACCCGGACAGCGGCCAGATGAAAGCAATGTTGAATGGGTAGAGCGCAAGAGGAAAGAAGCGGAAGAAATTTATAAACAAGGTATGGAACGAATACAAAGAGAAAAGGAGCGAACGAAATGACAGGAACACCGGAGCAGATCACAGCAAAGAAAGCCGCCCGGATCCGCTCAAACGTCCGGCAGTTCTTCCGGTACTACCGGGAGCAACTGGAAAACGTGGAATCCGAAAGGCTGAAAGAATTTAACCTGGCAGAACTCCAGGCACTGGAGACGGTGCAAGCGGAAACGCTCCAAGCACTGGAGAGCATGACAGATCCGGAGTTATTAGCCAGCAAAACCGCATACGGTGACAGGGCACTAATTGACCGGACCACAGCGAGAGCGGAACGGATAAGAAGAACAGAAAGAGCAATAGCATAAACAGGAATTAAGCAGGTGTAACAGCCTGCTTTTCTTGATCTATTTTCACTGTGTTGTTTTAACGTGCTAAATTTTGTAGACAAATTGTAGACATTTTGTAGACGCAGATTAAATAAAAGGAGATTAGATAAAATAAAGGTTAGATAAAATAAAAATAAATAAGTGCAGAAAGACATTGTATAACCAAGTATATATAAATACTAGAGCCAACCAGCTGCCACCATGTACCCATCTGCAAAAATCACCTATCTGTCTGTCAAAAAATCCCATTTGTCAAATTTAACCGGATGATATTTTTTAAGCATATGATTTTTATATACTCAGGATCACCGGCAGACATACCACAATAACAAATTGTCAAATGCGCAAAAGGTTGTGATATTATGTTGTGGATTTATAAATAGCACTTATGGTATGATAAAAGCAGTTAGGGAGCCGACGTTAACACGGTGCGAGTGACAGCGGAGCAAATCCAACCCCCTCTGGATACGCAGCCGCCCAGATTGTAACCAAGACCACCGGAGCCGGCAGACCGGAAACGATCAGAAGTCACTAGCTGATCACTTTTGTAAATTTATGTTTTGCCTGATCTGTGGAGGAGATTAAAAAAAACATGGGTTTATTAAGTGGTGCTTAGTGATTTTTTTATTGCAGTTTTTCAGGAGGTGCAGAGCGGTGCAGGACGTCAGAGAGATTCCAAACATTGACGAGATTAAAAAAAATATCCGGAAATACTTTGACGATTATTGTGCAGCTTATGGCATCGATGACATGAGATCACAACGGCAACCGGTTTTTAATGGTGCCATGCAATATATATATAATAATTATATAAGACCTAGTAACGTATTAAAGGATATACCCCAAAACGTAGTTGATAATAGTATTAACCAAATGCTGACTAACTACAATGCGTACAATATAGATTTACTGTATGAGGTTTATTTATATCTTAGGGAGTTAGCTAATGCTTATGATATGACTGCTACAGCTGATACATTTAAGATATTAACAGGGATATCTAAACAGGCTTTAAGTGCATGGAGGACTAAATCAAGTACATCGAGCATGGACGAGGTCAGAAAAGCTTTTGTAAATTGGTTAGATGATGCAGATTGTGATCAGCTTGTTGCTTTTAATCTGCGAAATGCGCTGGGAGCAACGGAACGATTAAACAACGACCACGGAAGGAAACAGACCACACAGCAAGAGATTGTACACAAGATAACCAGGACAGCCGACCAACTTCCACGATTAGACACAAATTTTGGACAAAATACATCAATGTTGACCGATTCCGGAGCGTATGACAGCAACAACACAAATGCGAATGAATAGCAACAACTTAGGAAACGTGCGAAAATATGGGATAGTTAAGGATGTGTCAATAAAGACTGCGCGAAGCACGAATTTTGCGCATAGTTGAAATATGTTGGTGATGATGGGGGAGGGAGTTTATAGAAATTCGGAAACCCGCCCTATTAAGTACAGTAAACTACCCAAAAAATAAAAAGGCTTCGACAGGAGGTGATACTAACATGGAGTTATCTTACACACAAAACAAATTGCAATTTAACAGACCGTCATTTAAGGACGAACTTAAAGATAAGCTTGGAACAGTTTGCTGTAACTGTGGAAGTAATTTGGATGTAGAGTATCACCATGTAGTGCCTTTGGCATTGGGAGGAACAAACAATATAGGGAACATTGTACCTCTTTGCCATGTTTGCCATCAAATTGCACATGGATCATTAAACATAAGGGTCATAAAAAGAGCGGAGAAAACAGGAAGACCTAAAATGTTGCCGGTATCAAACTATTTAGAAATTTTAGAGGAGTACAAAACTGGAAAGATAGGCAAGAAAGAATGTGAGCAAAAACTAAACATTTCCGGTGGAAACAAGCTATCTGACAAGTGGTACTACAAAGAATACCTGAGAGACAATCACATCAAGGTTATAAAGAACCGAGTAGATATGCTTAGTATTCCAAAGTGCCAGAAAGTGGATCATTCTGCAGAACCGATTGCAAGAGTTATTTATGATGACGGACGGGAAGAAAAGTTTTACAGAGAATGTGGATGATTTTTAAAAAATTCTCAAAAATAAAAAAGACCCTTAGGAGGTGTACTACATGATTTTCATTTACATAGTTTTAGCATGGATACTGTTTCAATTACATGCTCCTGCATGGGTGTATATCCTGTTCATCATCGGAGTATTTTTAAGAGCGGTAGTCACTGGTAGAGATTAAGTGTATGCAGATATTTGGGAAAGAGATAAAAGACGAATGTTCAAAATGCGGTGAAGTCCTGCAATGCGAATTATTTCTGCAAGGTCACGGAATTAAGAGAGACCGTGAGAACGTTACGGAAATGGTTAGCTGTCAGATGGAGCACCAAAAGAGCAGACTTGATAAAGAGCCTAAAGAAGATTTACCAGTTAAGGAGAAATGTGAATTGCCACCGGAGATTAAAGAAATCTACACAGAGGTTTGGAAAATCCATAAAGAGTGTGCTAATCCGAAAACGGATGAAGACTGGGAATATCTTATCCGTCAAGGCAATCTGCTGATTAAAATGCACAACAATAGTCAGTTTGCCAAAGCACTGGTAATGGCAATGATCGATGAAATTGAAGGAAGGACGAAGAAAAAATGAAAAACATAATCAGGAAATTCTTAAAAGTATGTTCTTCAACAGCATTACTTACTATTTGCGGAAGTTATTTTCAGATTGCACGGGATTCTAGTGCAGATACGATTTCAAGAGTGCTTGGCATTGCGTTCGGATTGATATTGCTGATTGCAAATTACTTTGTGTGGGAGGTAGAGTTAACATGATTTTATTCATAATTTTGAAAATTATGACAACTGCAGTAATGGCGTTTTTCGCAATAGCAAGTGCATTATATGCTCCAAAGCAGAAAACGGCATCAGACGGAGTATTCTTCTTTGCAACTGCAATGTTTCTTGCATTTGGAATAACTTTCGCGTGGGTATAGCCTATGTGGTTACCGGAGATTATGCGAATTATCCCATATCACAATTTTGAATGGGTTAAATTCATAAAGCCATTGTTATTGCTAAATATCTGGTGTTGTGTTGGCATTGGATATGTGGCAGAGAAATCAAGGCATCAAGAGTGTATGTAGCCTGTGTGTGGGAAACGAAAAATGGAATAATGCGTTCGACAACACCAAGTTTTTTAAAGTACCGTGCACAGGCGTGAAAATTTTTTAGATAAAGCAATATAGGGTGTTTCACGAAAATAATCCGGGAGCAGATGGTCTCTCTCCCGGAGTTTAGGACTATCGCCAAGCGGTAAGGCACAGCACTTTGACTGCTGCATTCCCAGGTCCGAATCCTGGTAGTCCTGTTTCGCAGATGTTTTCTTCTTTCGGTCTTTGCCATCTGCGAATATTCCATCTACATGGAATACTCCTTTCACCTCATAGCGGAATGCTGTTAAGAGCCGTCGCAAGGCTCGTGAGGTTTTTCCACGTAACCGCTTGAAGCATTGCAACCATATAGCGGTGAAAAACTTTATCTGCGTCGATAAGACGATACCGTGATTGCAATAATCGGTAGGTAGCAGATAGGTGTGCCAGAAGTTTAGTCGTGATTATACGGCACAGGTTTTGGGAAAATTCGCATAGTGGCGATTGCAGCGGTCTGTAAAACCGTGACATTAGAAACACCGAAGGTTCGACTCCTTCTTTCCCCACGGGGTTGGGTCGCTCCCAACTCAACACGTAGGTGACTGGCGGATGCCCTACATTAAAAAAATAGCCATAAGTGTTGCGCTGCGTCAGCTCCTTAAATGTAGGCATACAGCTTATGGAAACGCACATTGTGACGTAGCGCAAATGGAGAGAGCAACAGCCTTCTAAACTGTGTGGTATGGGTTCGAGTCCCTTCGTCACAATGGGTGTTGTTGCAAGTACACTCCGAGTATGCTCATTACAGAAGCATAGGGGATAAATACACCGGTTAATGTTTATCTCATGGGAACTTGATAGAGCCGCTTGCGGCTGACTAAAAGATCCTTGGGTGGTGATAACCAAGTAAAAAACCACCGATACGCAGATATGGTGTAATGGTAACACAGTAGCTTGCTAAGCTATCCAGCAGAAATGCTGTCAAGGTTCGAGTCCTTGTATCTGCGCTAAACTTACGACAATCAACCTGGGAAAAGGTTTGCCGTAAGCGGTATAGAAAGTCCGCATGAGATTGTACAAAGTAGTGGCAAAAGCAATTTCGGATATAGCAGTTCCACTACACTGCTATATTCGCCGTATGTCCGGGTGGTGAGGGAGCGGTATTGAAAACCGTTGGCTGTAAAAGGCTTGCAGGTTCAAATCCTGTGTACGGCGTTTATCCTTATCTCCACTTAGTCTGGTACTACTGCAATAGTTCAGGTCGATGGGAAATATATGGATAGTAGTTGTATTATCGGGAACAGAAAACTCTTTGCAAAGTAGAATTTGCAGATTTGAAATGCATTGGCATGGTTTGGTCTGACGGAGTTCGACTCTCCGTGCAACTATTCCCTAGCTAAAACGTAAGCCACATATGTTTAGCGAAAACCAAGCCTATGAAGTAGAGAACAGACAAGACTGTGAGATTGTGGATAGTCAGTGACAAGTAGGCGGTGCACATTTGGTTATGGCAAGCGCAAGCCATAAAAGGTTTTACGGTGCGATTCCCATGTATAGTTTCAGTGGTAGAACAGCATCCGCATAGGATGTGTGTCGGCGGTTCGATTCCGTCTGCATGGGTTACGGAGGATATGAGGATGAATGATTTCTTAAAGTTTTTTGATGAAAAGACACAAGATTTTCCGATGCATCTTGAAATAACATATAGCAAGATATGTGACTGGGGAATCTATATTTACAAACGAGGATGCGCAAACGACTATCCTGAGTGTAGAAGAGATGGTGATGATGCGATTCTCGTACATGAAAATGATACGGACATGGAATTATGCTTCGCAAAAGCACACGTTGCATTGAAAGAATGGCTTATTGAGAATAATGACGGATATTGAGTGAGGATTAGTAAATATGCCTTTGAATTGCGAAAACTGCGAAAACGCTCATTTTTGCTTAACTTTATCTTGGAAAGAAGACATAGATGCAAGAGTGATAGATGTATACCATAAAATCAGTTACGGCAAAGAATATTGTTCAAAGATAGAAGGTTCAAAATGGAACGAGATATTAAAATTGCGAGAATCAGGACTGAAAGATTCTGAAATCATAGAAAAAATCAGCAAGGAGAAAATAGCGGAAATGGTTCGATACGTAAAAGAAAAAGGGATTGAGTTGCCGGAAACCATAAAAGAGCAGTGCCGTAAAGAAGGATACGAGGTGTGATATGAAACATTTATCTGAATGGCATACGTGTGACAGATGCGGTGTTGAAATTGAATATAATTACAGCACAATTATAAATACTAAAACACAGAAAACTTCATACAGTCTTGGTATTTGTGGCGTATTATTGAATAGTAAAACTTCAACAGAAGAGAAAAATTATGACTTATGCCCTAAATGCCGGAAAGAGTTTGAGGAGTGGATGAAGAATGAATAAAATTTTATCAGATTATCAACCGCAAACAGAAGCATTACGAAATTTTGGTATAGATGTTTCCAAAGAAGCGGTAGATAAGTACGCTTTGGAAAATTTTGGAAGGATACCGCAAAGTTTTATTGAAAGAGATTTTGCAAGGAACTGTAAAGTGATGGAAGAAAGCAGAAGGATTGTGAAATAAAATGAAAGACACGATATTATACATCAGTGATAGAGAAGAAAGAGTAGTAGATTTCTTAAAATATCTTCAAAAGAAACTGGAAGATAATAAAAAGTGGTGCGATTTAGATTATCAGCACGATATTTTAAAAACTGAAAATTATGATATTGTTGGAAAATCATTTTATGGAAGTCGTTTAGGTGTTGGATATGGGAATTGTTTATATTACTGCATCGATGAAACAATTGATAAAAACAGAATGACGGATAAAGATAATCAACAACTAATGGAAATACTGTTTCATGTTAGAGAAGGAGCAAAAGAAGTATCCGAACAGGAAATATTATATATGCTTGATATGAAAGTAGGTGGATGAAAAAATGAGTATGACGGCAGTAATTGAGAGCATAGAACGTGATGCGTTTCGACAGGTCACACCTAAAAACATCGGTAATATTGAAAATGTAAAAATTGAATGTACAACACTGGGAGAAGACCCGATTGTAGTGGCAGATACAAAGGAAGACGAGGAAGCTTTGAAAAAATGTTTTTATGTAAAACTGTCCGAACATCGTTGTAGCAAATGCAACCGCCTGTTAGGTAAATTCAACGGACAGGCTGAAATCAAATGTCCAAAGTGTGGGAAAATCAATATAATCGGAGTAGAACGATGAAATTTTGTTTCGGAGATATTGTTGTTGTCGAGGAAAAACAGATAGGTGTTGTGGTTAAAAGCTGGTGTAAATCACTCTTAGGAGCAGAAGCAAGCCATGATGTGTATGTGAGAACGACAGGACAGATTGTAAATTACCCGGAATCGCAGATACAGAGGTATATGGTACGCCATAAATATCTTGATGAACAGGAAGTCGAGTGGAACAATAATGCCGTATATGGCAGATAAATATAGCATTTCAGAGCACCAGTCGTAGAGTGCCTACGCAGAGAGCCAAATTTCCAAAATTTTAGGGAAGGAGGCTCTTTTATATTGGCAAGTCAGAGCCTTATATCGGCAGTAAACAGCTATGACAATTACATACAGCGCAAGGGAATTGATGAACAGGTCATTGATGCGTACATAGAAGCCTGTAGAGTGGCTATAAACGGTGAAAAGGATATAACTTATGGCTTACAGATAACAAACCGTTCTAAAGGCATTGTAGAGCGTTTCTGCATGGATAGAACCGGAGGAACCATATGGGATTTGGAAAAGTATTCCTTTGCAAACAAGACGCACTATTCTCTGACAGATAAATTGTACGATGTTCTCCTACTGGAAGCACAAAATAAGGTTGTGGACAGTGCCTACCGCTATTTGGAAAAGAAAAGAGAACCTAGAGAGCGGTTCTATATGCCACGTAGAAAGCAATTTCTTAAAATCGGTCTAATGGATGCTATTCAAGGCATGATTGATGATAAATACGACATTCTCTGCGTGTCACTTATCCCTGGTGCCGGAAAAACCACGGTCGAGAAAATGCTGAATGCGTTGGTAGCAGGATGGTTTCCGAGAGATTTCAACCTTTTTTACTCACACAGTGGAGACATTACACGTATGTACTATGATGGTGTGTACGATATTTGTACAAATTCTGACGAGTACACTTGGAATGAAATTTTCCCAAATCTTTCTGTTACCAGTACTAACGCAAAAATGGAGCAGTTTAACATCGGCAAATATAAACCATTTCCATCCGTTCAGTGTACATCCGTAGGAAGTAAAAATGCTGGTAAAGTACGTGCATCAAAGTTTTTGTTCGTAGATGACATGATCGGTGGCATCGAAGAAGCTATGAATCCTATAATTTTGGATAAATTGTGGGACAAGTATGCGGTAGATGCAAGACAAAGAAAGACACAAGATACTGACGGAAAGAATTGCAAAGAGATCCATATTGCTACCAGGTGGAGCGTAAATGATGTAATCGGTCGGATCCAAAATATGTATGAAGGGAATCCGAGAGTAAAAGTAATTGCAGTGCCGGATATTGACCCAAAAACAGGATTAAGCAATTTTGACTACGAATTTTCCGGATTTACGGTTGCTTTTTTTGAAGATCAACAATTACTCATGGATGAAATCTCTTATAGATGTCTTTACAAGCAAGAGCCTATTGAACGTGAGGGATTGTTATTCCCGGAAGAAAAAATCAGACGTTATCTTAATCTTCCACATGGAGAACCGAAAATTATTACCGGGCAATGCGATACCAAGGGAAAAGGAACCGACTTTTTTGTTCTTCCGGTATTGCAAAAGTACGGAGAAGATTATTACTGTGTGGATGCTGTTTGTGACAATACTGCGGATTATGAGATGCAGTATGAAAATGCTGCAAATGTACTTGTTAATAATAAAGTGCAAGAGTGCGAATTTGAGCGTAATGCCGGCGGTGACCGTGTGGCAATGGAAGTAAATAAGCGTGTAGAGAGTAAAGGATGGATATGCAACATCACAGACACACCGACAGAGACAAACAAAGAAGCAAGAATTTTCCAGTGCTCTAACTGGATTTTACAACACGTAATATTCAAAGATCCATCATTGTATAAGCCTAACGAACCATACGGTGTAATGATGTCGTTACTGAAAAGGTATTCTGTTTCAGGAAAAAAACAGTTAGATGATGTGCCTGATGTATTTTCAAACTTTGCATTGCGAATTACAAACGGAAACAGGGTAGCAAAAGTAGAAGCAATTCAAAACCCATTCTCTTTCGGACGGAGGTATTGATTATGGTGACTAAAGAGGTTTTATCTCAATACATAGATTTACAGGAAGAAATCAAAGAAGTACAGCAGAAGATTAAAAAACTTGAATCGGATATCAGAAAAATTGAATCGGATGGGAATGTTGTTGACAGCGTATCAGGTGGATGCGGCGGCACTGAACATTTTCGTATTGAAGGATTCCCTTATCCAGAGTACAGCAGAAAACGGACACTGCTTTATTCCAGAAAGGCTACTTTACAGCTTTTAGAGGACGATTTACTGCAAAAAAATAATGAAGTCGAAGAATTTATTGCAAGCGTTCAGGACAGTCGTATAAGAAGGATCATCAATTTACGTTTTGTTGAAAAATTATCATGGAACAAGGTTGCTGATAGAATCGGTGGTGGAAACACAGAGGATAGCGTAAGAAAAGCATTTGACCGCTATATGGCAAATTAAAATAATACGGAGGTATAAAAATGGCAAAATATAGAAAGATACCTATTATTGTTGAAGCTATTAGATGGAATGGCATTAACTTAGATGAAATAAAAGCATTTGTTGGGAAATCGCTTATATATGAAATTATCGATGATGCTTGGAGAGCAGGAAAATCTTCACCTCATGTAATCATGAAAATAAAAACTTTAGAGGGATATATGAACGTATCTATAAATGATTTTATAATAAAAGGAGTAAATGGAGAATTTTACCCTTGCAAGCCTGATATTTTTGAAAAAACATACGAAATCGTATAGTTCCATATAAACTTGTCCGATATGTCCGATTTTTCCGTGATACTATTAAGATGCAGAAAGATTCCAAGATATTTTTCATTTCCTCCTCAGATCATGTGAAGACTACAGAAGTACCGCTCTTATCAGCAAGGGCGGTATTTTTGTGCGCAGAAAAGAGGTATTTATGATTTTTAATCAAAAAATTAGAGTGTACTGTCCGGGATGCGGACGGTTAGTCGGTGAATGCAGTTCAAAATCGCACATTGACAAGACATATAAGTGCCGGAATTGCGATAAGATGGTTGTTTACCATACGGAGACCGGAGAACGTGAGATCAAGAAACTTCCCAAAAGAGACCAGAGCAGCGGAATTACATTTATGTAGGTGAAAATATGAACACTATGAAATTTCAAGACCTTGTAAAGGGTTGTCACGGTAGAAAAATTGCATATACGGATGTAGAGCAGATAACCGCAGACAACATTGTAAAGGTTATTGGTGATTGCATCGGTGTTTTTAATTACAATAAGTCAGTTATCAAGTACTTGTGGGAGTACTACAAAGGAGATCAGCCGGTACTGTACAGAACAAAGCTGTCAAATGAGGATATAACGAACAAAATCGTTGAGAATCATGCTTATGAGTGGGTACAGTTCAAGGTCGGTCAGACTTACGGAGAGCCTATTCAGTTTGTCAGCAGAAAAGATGATGAAGCTGTAAATAAGGCAGTAGATGAACTGAATGATTACTTAGCAGATGCAAATAAGCATGAGAAAGACATAAAAGCTGGTGAGTGGCAGTCGGCAACCGGAACATCATTCAAAGCTATACAGATTGTGAATGGAGATGTGCCTATCCGTGTGGTTGCACCTAATCCTCTGAACACGTTTGTCATTTACAACCGCAGTTCTGAAGAACCGATTTTGGCGGTACAGGAATTAAAAGATGAAAACGGCGAGTGGTACAAACTATGCTACACGGAATCCTATGAATGTAAGATAAAAAACAGTGCGGTTGTTCCTGATACATGGAAACTTCACGGATTTGGTGGTATTCCGATTGTAGAATTTCCGAACAACCATGAGCGGTTGTCTGATATTGAACTTGTTATAGATCTGTTGGATGCAATCAATAATACACAGTCAAACAGAATGGATGGTATAGAGCAGTTTATCCAGGCATGGTACAAATTTGTAAACTGTGAAGTTGACGAAGAACAGTTCAAAAAAATGAAAATGAACCATGCATTGGTTGTAAAGTCCATTAACAAGGATAACAAGTCTGATGTTGATGTGATGTCACAGGAACTTGACCAAACGCAGACACAGGTTTCCAAGGATGATTTAACAGACAGCGCACTTTCAATTTTGGGAATACCGAACAAGCAAGGAAACACTGGCGGTGATACGCAGGGTGCGGTTGAGCTGAGAAACGGATGGGATTTTTCAAAATCAAGAGCAAGGCTTAAGGATCCGGTTGTTAAGACAGCAGAGAAGAGACTGGCCAAGGTTGCGCTGAATGTTATCCGCATTAAGAAAGAGGATCTGAAAATCACTCTTAGAGATTTTGATGTGCAGATCAACCACAGTCCACAAGATAATATGTATACCAAGTCGCAGACATTACTGCAACTTCTGCAGTGTGGTATTCATCCGCTTATTGCAATCAAAACAGTTGGACTTTGGGGAGATTGTGAAAAGACTTTCAACCTTTCCAAACCTTACCTTGATGCTCTGTGGAAAACTGCTGACATTATCAACATGGAAGAGCAGATGGCAAAAGCACAGGAAATTGTAAAACAAATGCAAAATAAGACAGTTGCCTAGAAATAGGTAGCTGTTTTTATTTTATAAAAATTCGCAAAGCCGTGAGCGTACAAATCGGCAATGTCACTCGGTGTCGTTGCACCGTAAAAAAACGTAGGACATAACGGAGGTAATTTATGAAGAGAGAAGATTTAGCGGCAATGGGATTAACTGATGAACAGATTGAAAAGGTTATTGCCGAAAACGGCAAAGATGTTCAGACAGCAAATGCCAAGGCAACCAAAAACAATGCTGAACTGGAACGGTTACAGGGCATTGAAAAAGAGTTTAATGCCATGAAAGACCAAAATCTTTCCGAACAGGAAAAGGCAGCGAAGCAGTTAGAGGAAGCAAATAATCGTATCGCAGAGTTGGAAAAAGCACAGACTTTAGCAACTCAGCGTACAAGTGCGGCTGACAAATTCAAAATCACATCAGAACAGGCGGCACAGGTTGTAAAGGATGACGGCAGTTTTGATTTTGATGTTCTCGGAAAAATTATCTCTGATAAAGAGACTGCTGCGGCACAAGCCAAGGAGCAGGAGATTGCAAACGGATCTACTAATCCTGGAGGTGGAATTGCTGGCGGTGGAAAAGATGACAAAAAAACAGAAGCCGAAAAAGCGGCTGAAAAGATTGGCAAGACTTTAGCTGGAACAAACAAAGAAGCCGAAGCTGTAGTTAGCCAGTACTTATAAGGAGGTACACAAAATGAAATTCTCTGAAACAAGTGTAACTACCCAGTTAGAAATTCTTAAGAGAAAGCTGGGCGGTGAATTATTTGTTCCTATTAAACTGGATGCAAATGCTTTCACTAATGGTGTGTGCAAGGCTGGTAATCCTATTAGTGCGACAGGAAAGAAAGTAAATGGCGGAAGCACCGATGATGCAGCAGTAGGTATTTTGCTTAACGATGTTTACGATAGCAACCCCAACGGAACTATCATTAAGGCTTTTGCCTGTGTAAATGAAGCAAATGCTAACGCAAATGCAGGTATTACCATTGCCGATGGTGTAAAGACAGGATTATCACTGATTGTATTTGAATAACTGAAACCGACTACAGACAGATGTAGCCGCTGACCGCTGAAAGATAGCGGTAGAAAGTGAGGAAATAATGAACATTAGAGATGCCTACAATGCGAAAGCAATCGCACTTGTGCATACAGAAGTTGCAAGTAATAAAATTGCATATCTTGGTTCCGGCTTATTCCCCGCCAAGAAGAAAATGGGACTGGATTTGAAGTGGATTAAGACTTCTAATGGACTTCCTGTTACCCTGAAAGCATCTAATTTTGATGCAGTTTCCACTATCAGAAGCCGTGAAGGATTCAAGATGCAAGAGACAGAAATGGCATTCTTCCGTGAATCTATGATTATCAAAGAACAGGACGAACAGGAAATCATGCGTATTAAGGACAGCACAGACCCTTACGCAGCAGAAGTATTAAGCAGAATTTTTGATGATGCAAATACTCTTGTGGAAGGTGCTGATGTAGTTCCTGAACGTATGATTATGCAGCTGCTTGCACCCAGTGACGGATCTCCTAAGATTTCCATTCAGGCTGACGGTGTAACCTACGCTTATAACTATGACCCTAACGGAACCTACAAAGCCAACAACTTTGCAGAACTTACAACTACGACCGATAAGTGGTCTGATACCGAGAACTCTGATCCTATGGATGATGTTTCCGTAGCCATTGATGCCGTAGAAGAAGCTACTGGCGAGAGACCTTCCATCATGATTGTCTCTAAGAAGACCATGAACTACTTAAAACAGAACAAAAAGATCAAGAGTGCTGTTCTTGCACAGAATACAACCGCAAATGTATTTATGACCGATGCGAGAGTAAAGGAACTTTTCTCTACCGAACTTGGCATTAGCATCATTGTATACACTAAGCAGTACAAGGATGAAAGCGGAACTGCTCATAAGTTTTATCCTGATGGATTTGCGACCCTTATTCCTAACGGTGCACTGGGTAGTACATGGTACGGCACTACTCCCGAAGAGCGTACACTCATGGGTAATCCTGCCACAGATGTAAGACTTGTGAATACTGGTGTTGCTGTTGCTGTCAGCGTAACAGAGGATCCCGTACAAACCAAGACTACAGTATCAGAAATCGTACTGCCTTCCTACGAGAGAATGGATAGCACCTATGTAATTAAGTGCTACTAATCGGAGGTATGCTGATGAAATTTGATTACAAAGTCAAATACAAAGGCAAATGGTATCTTCCGGGAGAAGAAATCCCGGAGGAAACCGTCACCGAAGTAAAAGAAGAAATCCCGGAGGAAACCGCATATACTAAGACGGAAATCAACCGTATGTCTACGGCAGACTTGCAGAAGTTAGCCGCAGAACACGGTGTCTCAGGTGCGGAAGAAATCAGCGGTGCGGAACTGAAAAAGATTCTGATTGAAAAGTTTGAACTTTAAGAGGTAGCACATGGCAGAATATACGACTTTGGAGCAAGTAAAAATCCGTCTGAAACAATTTCATATTGATTCTGAAAGTTCCGAGGTCGTGTTTGACCATTTGGAAGAAAATCCTCTTTTGGAACAACTTATCAGTCAAGCAGAAGCCGACATCAGAGCAAAGAGAATATACCCGAAAAGCTACACGGAAGAGAAGATTGCTGCGGATATGAAAAAATTTCAGTCCGTTGTGGTTAATCTTGTCGTGTATGACAGATCGCAAGCCGGTGAAAACTTCATGGCAAGCTATTCAGAGAATGGAGTGTCGAGAAAATGGAGAGACCGTGAGGATCTGTTTGTTGGCGTATTTCCATTTGCAAATGTATTGTAATTAAAAGAAGATTGTGCGTGACCATGTTACTGATTCCAGTAATAAGGTTGCAGGCGGCACACTTTAAGGGTGGTGGGCGGTGTGCCAACAAACAAGGAAGGCGGTATATGATGTGACTATAGAGTTATCTACAGCAATCATTATAAGCGTGTTATCACTCGGTTTTTCCGTCTACATTGGTCTGAAAAATAGCAAAAGAACAGACACAAAGGATATTGAGGAACGTGTGAAAGAAAACACACGCATCAACATGAAACTGGACACCATCCTTGATACTATCAATGAAATGAAAAGCGAGCGTTCAGAGATGAAGAAAGAGCTTGCAGAGCATGAACAGAAGCTGACAAAGGTTGAAGCCAGTATGGCATCTGCACATCATAGACTTGATGGAATTGAGGAAAGACTTAACATTAAAGAGAACGGAGGTAAGGAATGATGGATTTTTCACAGGTAGGAACTTGTGTTGCAATCGTGGTTATCTGCTATCTTGCCGGTATTGGAGCGAAGCTGATTCCGGTTATTAAGGATAACTACATCCCGGTTGTTGTCGGCATTGTCGGTGGCATTCTCGGAGTAGTAGGAATGTATGTTATTCCGGATTTCCCGGCAAATGATGTGCTGAATGCAATTGCGGTCGGAATTGTTTCCGGTTTGGCAAGCACTGGTGTAAATCAGATTTACAAGCAGGTGAAGAAAGATGCTTGACATTAACAAGCAGGACATGAAGTACTCACGGCAGGGAGAAAAAGTCACGATTTATGACCGGGACGAAAACGGAGAAATAAAGTACATCGAGATGGACGGAGAAAGGATCCCAGTGGTTTTGAGAGAAACTACTGGATATTCTGAACCCGTCCTTTTTTCTGCCAACATCAGCAATAAGCTGTCGGAAGTACTGGTAAAAGAATTTGGTATTGATGATTCCAGTTCCTATTGTCAGATTGTGACCGACAAAGGCTATTTGCCGATTAAGGCAGGGGACGTTATCTGGAAGAAGTCAGAAGTAGGTCGTGACGATGACGGACTTGTGGACAACAAGACTGCGGACTATGTTGTCAAAGGCGTTGCAGACGAGGGACTGACAGCAGATTTGTTCTTGTTGCAGAAGACGGTGAAGTGATATGGGAAAGACAATCAATATCAACCTGTTTGACCAAAAGTCCATACAAGCGGCTGTAAAGGCTCTTAGAAACTATGAAAATAGCTTAGAGTATAAATGTAGGCTACTGGCTGAAACACTGGCAAAAAAGGGCGTAGAGATTGCTAAAGTGCAGATTGCTGACCTTGATGCTATCTTTACATCGGAACTTTTGCAAAGCATTCATGCGGAATACGTTGGCTCTGTAAAGGGTGGCGGTGTTTGGGCGGTGGTTGCCGGTACAGACCATGCGGCTTTCGTAGAGTTTGGTACTCTTGGTAGCATTGGTGGAAAGAAAGAATATCCATATCCTTTGCCGGAAGGTGTTCAATGGAATTACGGCAGTGGTTCACACATCATGCAATTAAAATCCGGTCAATATGGATGGTTTTACAAAGGCAAAGACGGGAAAGTTTATTGGTGCGAAGGTATGGAAAGCAGACCATTTATGTATAACACATCTATGGAATTGCTAAGTGTTGTAAAAACAGAAGCAGAAAAGATTTTTAATGAGAAGTAGGCTCATGTCGTGAGACAGCAATAAGTCCTGCTTTTTTCTTTTTATAGAAAAAAGGAGAGATTTATGAACTATTATATCGGTCAGCGTTTTGGAAAAGTAGTAATCATTGGAGAAGAAAAATACGAAAAAAACAGGAAATATGTAAAAGTAAAGTGCGATTGTGGGAAAACAAAATATGTAAGAACCGATCAACTTAAAAAAGCAAAATCCTGCGGATGCTTAAATAAAAATTCATATGGAATGTCTTCAAAAGATTATGAAAAGCTATACGGAGTTTGGAGCAATATGCGAAAAAGATGCTATGACCCTAAATCTGAAAGATATTATTCATACGGAGAAAAAGGTATTTGCATATGCGAAAAATGGAAGAATGATTTTCATTCTTTTGCTGACTGGTGTTTGGAAAATGGATGGAATCCAAAACTATCTATTGAAAGAATAGATGTCCATAAAAATTATTGCCCTGAAAACTGTACCTTTATAACCATGAAAGAACAAGCAAGAAACAAGACAAGTAATGTTTTGATTACAAAAAATGGAGAAACAAGATGCGCAACAGAGTGGGGAGAACTGCTAGGGATAAACCCAAAATCCATTATGGCTAGAATTTACAGAGGGTATAATGATCCTAATGTGATTCTGTTTCAAGGAGATCTTCGAGAATTAAGGAGGTCATCAAATGGAAAATAATGAATATCAGTGGGTATCAGATTTTAAAGTAAAGATTGCATCGTACTTAAAAATGAAGATACCGCAGAGCCATCCTAAAGCGTATGTGACGGACAAAAGTAAGGATTTGTCAGACCCTACATTCCCTACGGTGTACTTTCATGCTATGCCGTTCACAGAGACAGGACAAGACCTTGAAGCACGTTCTGTTAATGGAATCACAGCATCATACCAGGTGGATGTGATAACCAACAAAAGTCAGGAAGAAGCTGAAGCTATCATGGCTACGGTTGCTGGACTTTTCAAACGTCTGCGATTTCAAATAACTTCCATGCCGGAGTTCAATAATACTTCGCAGGACACATACAGAAGCACTGCACGGTTCAGAAGAAGCGTAGATGCTGATGATATATTGTAACTATTGTCAGAGCCGAAAGGCTCTATTTTTTATGCAAAATTGGAGGTAAATATGGCTACTGGTTTAAAATCAAGAATTGCCTATAAAGAGCCTAGTTCTAGTGCCGCTACTGGTGAGTACTGGGCAGGAACGTACAAATTGCTTATGAGAGCAAAAAGTATTCCTTCACCGTTCGGAAGTCAGAACATGGTGGATACTTCTACACTGGAAGATTTGGTAGAGACACAGGAAATGGGTCGTAGAGCCGCTAACAGTATGGAAGTGCAAGGAGCATTTGAGAAAAAGTACAAGGATGAAATGGTGACAAACGAGGGAAAGAAACTCGATTTTATCATCCTGTATGGAACTGACGGAAAAGGTTCAGAGGGTATTTGTGCATTTATCGGTCAGGAAAGTTTTGCACCGGACGAAGCAACAGACGATCATCTGACCGGAACTGCTACGATTGCACAGGCTACTGTACCGAAGTGGATTGAAGATAATTACACTGTTGCAGTAACCGAAGACGAAAACGGTTATCCCACAGCAATTACACTGACAAAAAAATAGAAAGTCAGTCAGAAACAAATAACACTGCCGTGGCTGACAATGATGAAACGGTAGATGATACATTGATTTAAGCAAAAGAGAGCCGTCTTCGGGCGGCTCCTTTCCAACAAAATGTTGGGGAAAGGATATGTTTTTATGAAGAAGATTTTAGTTAATGATGTTGAATATACTTTAGAGTTTGGATTCGGTGCTGTGGAGTGCAAGGATTTGATTCAAAAGATGTTTCTTATGCTTTCCGGTGGCTATGTAGCTAAAAAAGCAAAAAATGTACAGAAACCCACACCAGAAGAAATTGTAGATGGTAGCGGATATATGCTTGCAGAATTTCCTCATGTATGCAAAACGGCTTTTTATGCTGGTCTTATCGAAAACCATGAAGGTATTACACCGGATGAATCCAATGCTTTAATGAAAGAATACATGAAAGCAAACGGTCTGTCTTTTGTGAAGCTGTATGGAGAACTGACAGACTGTATGAAAGAAGACGGTTTTTTCGAACTGTCGGGTCTGACGGAAATGATGACGCAGACCAAGGAAGAGATGGAGAAAGAGGACAGCAAGGTAACGAAGATGCCACAGGACCACAAGAAGAAATCGACTGGCACAAAATAATATGGGAAGAATATTTTCCATTTGCTTTTTCCATGGGAATTTCGATAGAAGAGTTCAAACATCTGAATCCTAAGAAATTAGAGTGGTGTTACAAAGGATATAAACTCAAAAAAGAGGAAGAAGATAGGAATTCATGGCAACGGTGGGGAGATTATGGAATATCTGCATTAATCTTTGCAATAGACCATTGCTTAAATGGAGACAAAGCAAGAACTACTTATGTTGAAAAGCCTATTTCAGAAAAGATAGCACATGATAATGAGCCTAAATATAAAGAATCCAACGAAGAAATTGCAATATGGGAAATGAAACAGAGAATCAAAGCATTAAGAGAACAAGGGCTGCCGGAAAGTCCGGATTAAGGAGAAACAAACATGAGTTTAACAGTAATTGATGTGTCCTCATACCAGGGGACAATTAACTGGTGGGCGGTAAAACAGAACGGTATTGATTTTGCTATTCTAAAGGTCATCCGTAAGGATTTGAACCCGGACAAGAAGTTTGAAGAGAACTGGAAAGGTTGCCAAGAACACAACGTTCATGTGCACGGAGTATATGAATATGGATATATTACAACGGTTGCAAAATCACGCTCTGATGCAAGAAGAGTGCTTACTATTCTTAACGGTAGAAAAGTGACAGTATATCTTGATGTTGAAGATGCCGTGATGAAAGGCCTTGGCAAAAATATTATTCCTATTATCAATGCTTACGGCAAGGTCATCACCGATGCAGGATTGTCATTCGGTGTATACACTGGGGAAAGTTTTTACAAGACATACATTAAGCCTTATGGCGGTGTGAGTTATCCCATGTGGATCGCACGGTACGGCAAGAATAACGGCAAGTGTGATGTGAAGTATCAGCCGCAAGTACCGAATATGGTAGGCTGGCAGTATACTTCTAAAGGGCGTGTAGGCGGCATTGTAGGCAATGTAGACATGAATGTATGGTACAAGGAATTAGAAACCGTATATGAGGATTCTACAAGCCATAGCAACCCTTATACAGAGCCGGAAAGACTTCTTTATTACAAGCGTCTGGCAATGATGAAGGGAAATGATGTCAAGTGGGCACAGTACGAACTTGTAAGGAAAGGCTTTATGCCGTCTGTAAATGCGAAAGGTAAGACGAACATTGACGGAAGTTTCGGAAAAACCACTTCTGATGCAGTAAAAGCATTCCAAAAGAGTGTCGGTATCAAAGTGGACGGAAAAATCGGTGCGGTTACAAGGGCATATCTCAAAAAGTAATTTTAGGAGCGGTAGGTGTCACAGCTTGCCGCTCTTTTCTTGGAAGTGGCAGACACTTCCTTTTTTATTTCGGTAAAGGCGGTGCGGTATGGCAGATATTGATTCTTTGCAGATTAAAATAAAAGCGGATGCGAATAACGCAAGTAACGCACTAAATAAGTTAGCGAACAGTCTTACGAATTTTCAGAGAAGCTTGTCCATTGATACATCCAAACTGACAAGCATTTCTAATAGCATACAGAGTATCGCAAATGCCGCTAGTTCCATGAATACGAGCGGTATTAAGAATATCTCCACATTGACAAATTCCATTAACAGAATGGGGAAAATAGATACAAGCGGATTAAGCAGGATTTCTTCTGCACTGAAGACATTTTCTGCCGACATGGCAGGAACTAAAGTAGATGGAGTAGGTGATATTGCGAGCATAGCATCTTCGATTTCAAGACTTGGAGGTGTGGCATCCGGCAGAGCAATCACGAACATTCCTTTGCTGGCAAAGAATTTGAAGCAGTTATTTACAACTCTTTCAACCGTTCCAAATGTCAGTGAGAACATTATCCGAATGACAAACGCACTGGCAGGACTGGCATCTACCGGTGCAGCATCCGGGAGAGCCGCAAACTCTTTAGGACGTAATCTGAACACCTATACGGTAAGCGCAAGAAGAGCCACGAAAAGCACATTCAGTCTTGCTGCGGCTTTCGGCAGATTCTACGCAACATATTTCCTTGTGATCCGTGGAATTAAAAGTCTGTGGAAGTCCATAGAGGGAACTACGGACTATATCGAAGCATTTAACTACTACACGGTAGCATTTAACAAAGTAGGAAAGGAATGGGGCAAGGATTTTGAAAAATTCGGTTACGACAACGCAGAGGATTATGCGCAGAGTTTTGGAAGCCGTGTAAATGAACTGCTTGGTAAAATGTCCGGTCTGAAAGTAGATGTAGACGGTGGATTGATTTCTGAAAGCGGAATGAAGAACCTGGGACTGAATTTACAGGAGATTACGCAGTACGCTTCACAACTTGCATCTATTACCAACTCTTTAGGGCAGACCGGAGAAGTCACTACGGCAATTTCAAAGTCTATGACAATGCTTGCCGGGGATATTTCCTCTCTGTTTAACGTGGATTACAGTACAGTTGCAACAAACTTACAGTCCGGTTTAATCGGTCAGTCAAGAGCACTGTATAAGTATGGTATTGATATCACGAATGCCACCTTACAGACCTATGCTTACAGATACGGCATTGAAAAAGCTGTCTCTGAAATGTCACAGGCAGAAAAACAGCAGTTGCGTCTACTGGCAATCTTAGACCAGTCCAAAGTATCATGGGGAGACTTGGCGAATACAATCAATTCTCCAAGTAACATGATTCGTCAGTTTACCAACAACGTAAAAGAAGCCGGCATGGTACTGGGACAGTTGTTTATTCCGGTATTGCAAAAAGTACTTCCTGTTATTAACGGTGTCGTAATTGCGATTAAGAGACTGCTTGTTAGTGTTGCAAATTTACTGGGAATCAAGATTGACTTTTCGTCATTCGGTCAAGGTGTATCCGGGTACAATGAAGATTTGGAAGATACGGCAGATGCGCTGGATAAAGTTGGCACAAGCGCAAAAAATGCTCAAAGCGGAATCAGAGCATTTGATAAATTGAAAGTTATTTCCATACCAAAATCCAGTGGTTCCGGAAGTGGTGCTGGTGGAGCAGGAATTGACCTTACCAAAGAAATCATGGATGCTACTGCTGAATACGAAAAAGTATGGCAGGAAGCATTTGACAAGATGCAGAATACAGCTATGGGTTGGGCTGACAAAGTAAGCAAGGTGTTTAAGCCAGTAAAAGATATTATAGAAGATCTGGCGTATGCATTTAAGTTTGATTCGGATGCATGGTTTAAGGTTGCCGGAATGGATACGTCCAAACTGGTAACTGGTATTTTCGATTGGTTCACAAAAGCAATAGATTCTGTGGACTGGGAAAAAATCGGAAGACACATAGGTAGTTTCTTGGACGGAATGGATTGGACAGCAATCTTTACATCTGCCGGAAATTTCATAGAAACTGCCATAGATGCTGCTATCGACCTGTGGAAAGGAAGCTTCGATGCTGCACCGATTGAAACCACTATTATCACAGCAATAGGTCTTTTAAAGTTTACTGGTGTTGGAGATATCATATGGGGAAAAATATCGGACAAGTTATCAGCCACGGTACTTGGATCAAGCATAGGAATAGTTCCTACAATTGCAATAGCTGCTGTTACTTGGGAGATTGGATTTAATGTAGGAAAATCTTTAGGGAAAGCATTGTTCCCAGAAGACGCAGAGTACTACGACAATTTTACGTGGTTTGGTGAAAATGGTTTTTTTGATACATTAAAAAATACTGATTTTACCACATTAAAAACTGCGTGGGATGATTTATACAAAGATATAACAGATAATGATTTGTATAGATTCTTGACAGGAACAATGTTGCTTCCAAAACATAGCACTCTTGATGATTTTGGAGATAAAATTGATTGGCTAATTGATAAAATAAAAAATACAAAAGTAGATATGTCAGATACTTTTGGTCTGTCATCTGCACTTATCAATATAGCACCACTTGTTGGAAACTGGTTTAATGAAAATGTATCTCCTTGGTTCACAAAGGAAAAGTGGCAAGGAATGGGTCAAACTATAGAGTCATCACTTTCTGAAAAATGGACTTCTTTTACAACATGGTGGAACCAAACAGGATTTTCAAATTGGTGGAAAAAAATTTCAGAGCAGTTTGGACCAACAAAATGGAATAAATTGCTTGAAAACATTCCAACGGCGTTTAGAACAGCATTTAAAACAGCAGCTAATGTTGCAATAGCTCCTTTGAACCTTGTAATAAGTGGAATAGAAACCATGATAAACAATGCCATAGACCTTATTAATGGTTTGATGTCTGCAGCAAGGTTAATACCTAAAATTGGTGACGCAGTTCCGAATAATATACAACACATTAGTGTCGGAAGAATACCTACATTTGAAAAAGGTGGTTACGTTCCAAGCCGATACACAATGTTCATGGCGGGAGAGAACGGTGTTCCGGAGATTGCCGGGACAGTAGGCGGCAAGACAGCGGTTGCCGGTGGAGTTGAAATCACTGGAATCAAAGATGCTATCAATTCCACGGCACAACAGGAAATTGCACTTCTGAAACAGAATAATCAGTTACTGCAAGGAATCCTTGAAAAAGAGTTTGGAATAACAACCGATCAAATTGGAATTGCCGCAAGACAATACGGTCAAGAGCAATTTAACCAAAAACACAAGAATGTATATGTATTTTAACAAAGACAGCACTCTGAATGGGTGCTGTCTATTTTTATGCAATAAGGCGGTGAGCGTATGTCAGCATATCAAGGATGGCTTTTAAAAATTGGAGATTACGTTATTGACCAGTCAAGATTTATAGCCGCTGAAAGTTATCAGCCGGCTGTAAATATGCAAGATGTAGACCCGTGGACTGATGCAAATGGATACGTACATAGAAATGCTGTGGAGCTAAAAGCATTAAGTGTTGATTTTTCCACCCCTGCGATGCTGACGGATGACGATTTGCAAGAGTTACTGTCCGGGATACGAAGAAACTTTATTGATGCAACGGAACAGGGATGTAATATCACGGCATACATTCCATTTTTAGGTCAATATGTCACACAATATGGATATATGGCTGATATAAAGCCTACAATCTATGGAACTTATGACGGAGAGATTAAATACAATCAGATAGAGTTTTCATTTGTCGGAGGTGTAGCGAATGAGTAACTATACCTATGCGGATTTGTTTGATAAAAGCGCATCCAAAAAGGAAATCACGATTGAAACAGAGGACAAGTCTGTAAAAATCACCAACAGCGAAATCCATTTTGAACAGTTTGAATTAAAAGAAATACTATGTGATGATGATTACCTTACCTTTGGACAGTGCAATGCATCACAGTTAAAATTCAAAATTTCCAACGTGTTCACAAGCATGATTGGGAAACAAATAAATGTTTCAGCTGTGATTAATGGACATACTGACACCCCGTTTATTTTCGGCAAATACCGTGTCGTTTCCGATAAACCAACAGATGATAAGCGTTACAGGAATGTGACGGCATATGACGCTATATACGATATTGGAGAATCAGAAGTATCTTCCTGGTATAACGGATTGAAGTTTCCTCTGACCTTAAAGCAGTTCAGAGACAGTTTTTTTTCATATTTTGGCGTTGAGCAAGTAGCAACCACATTACCTAATGACAGCATGGAAGTGGCAGAAACAATCAAACCAAGCGAACTTTCTGGTCAGACGGTCATGGAAGCAATCTGCTCAATAAATGGATGCTTTGGTCACATTAACCATGATGGAAAATTTGAATATGTTTTCCTTAAAGAAATAATATCCGGATTATATCCACAAAAAGGATTATATCCACAGAAAGGATTATACCCTAGAAAAGGTTCTGAAAAAGAAAAGGTTACTGGTGGAAAATACAAAACTGTTAAATATGAAGATTTTGTTTGCCAAAAAGTTACAAAAGTGCAGATAAGACAATCAGAAAATGATATTGGTGCAGTTTACCCAGATACAGAGATTACCGAGAACGACAACAGTTATATTTTGCAAGATAATTTCCTTGTTTATGGAATGGGTGCAGATGCCCTAGAAACGGTTGCAAGAAATCTGTATGAGGTTATTAAAGTTGTAAAATATAGACCTTATAACTGTGAAAAAATAGGAAATCCTTGTTTGAGCCTTGGAGAAGCAGTCAATGTATATACGGCTAAAGAAATCATAGAAAGCTATGTGTTGAGCAGAACATACAAAGGAATCCAACAACCGACAGACACCATATCAGCAAGCGGAAAATCTCCAAAGTACAGTGAACAGGTAAATGGAATTAACAAAAGTATAATTCAACTCCGCGGCAAGACTAATGAGTTGGAGCGTAATGTAGAAGAGACCCGGTCCGAAATAAAGGATGTTGAAAGTGGACTGGATACAAAGATTACACAGACAGCCGGGAAGATTGAACTTGAAGCAAAAAGGGCAATAGATGCAGAAGTAGAATTGGCGGCGGCAATCTCAGTTCAAGCAGACCAAATCAAGTTGAAAGTTTCAAAAGGTGATGTCAGTTCGCAGTTGAGCATTGAGAGCGGACAGGTAAGTATTTCCGGGAATAGGTTTGTATTGGATTCTACCAACTTTTCTATTACCGCTGATGGGAAAGTTACTGCAAAAAGCATTGATATAACCGGAGGAACTATCAATTTACAGTCAGCATCACAAGATTATAGTACGATTGTGCTGAAATACGGTTCTTATACTTGTGGAATGGATGGAGCAGGAGTAAGAGCAACATACAGTTCAAACAGTACAACTCTTACAGCAAGTGGAATTGTAACCACTGGAAGTGTAAATGCGCCTCAAGGATACTTTGATACAATAAGTCCAAAAACATCAAGAGGAACTATAGCATTTAGCAGTAGTGTAAAAATAAGTGGAGATACAGAACTTGCAATAGGACATACGCACAAAATTTATGGGACACTTTTAGTTGACACGACTGCTTTTGCAATAACAAGTGCAGGAAATGTTAAATTAGCATCTAGTTTGGGAAATGTTGGATTTTTTGGAAGCAATGGTGCACAAAAAAAGACAGTGAGCAAAATCGCATCACCAAGTTCAACCAGCACATACAGTATTGCTACCACATTAAACAGCTTGATAGATGCTCTTAAGGCATACAACCTTATTGGATAGGAAAATAAATATGAACAGTTTAGAAATCAGAGAATTTGAACAGTCAATCATAAATCTTTTCAATGGATGTGGTCTACCGATGGAGATTAAGCGGCTCATTGTGAACGATATTGCCGGGCAGATTAACAGAGCCGCAGATAATCAAATAAATGTAGAGTTGGCAGAAAGAAACAGAGAAGAAGAAAGCGAGGTATCTGCAGATGGCGTTGAATAAGGTTTATACCAGAATTAACTGGGAAGATTACCCCAGTGAAAACACAGACATTGATGAAATAAATCTTAATAAAATGGATTCTGCCATTGATGCGTTGGACAACCGTATCATATCACAGGATGCTTTAAAAGTAGACAAGTCTGCAATAAACGGAAACATTGCAGACTGGACTATGGATGAAACAACCGGTGTTATTACTATTACAAAATACAACGGTGAAAAGATTATTTTTGACCTTAATATTGAAAAAATACCTGTTGGCTTTTCCATGTCTGATGACGGAATCATTACCATGACTACAGAAGATGGAACACAGTTTACAGCTGATATTGGTTCTATGATTCCGGTATTAACATTTGAAGATTCTGCAACCATAGCTGTATCCGTGACTGGTACTGGAAAGAATAAGACTTATTCTTTTTCAATAAAAACAGGATCAGTAACAGATGATATGCTTCAGCCTAATTATTTAGCAGATATTAGAGTAGAATCCGCAAATGCATCTGCTTATGCGCAATCCGCAAATGCAAAATCTGTATTGGCTGAATCTTATGCCATAGGTGGAACCGGAACAAGAGAAGGAGAAGATACCGATAACGCAAAGTATTATATGGAGCAGGCAAAACTGCAAACAGGAGGAATACCAACAAAAGTCAGCGAATTAGAAAATGATGCTGGATACATTACAAAAAAAGTTTCTGATTTGACAAATTATTATGACAAAACCACTGTTGATAAAAAAATAGATGCAATTCCAAAACCAGATTTGACAAACTATTTGACCAAAACTGGTGATGGTAGTAATTTGACTGCGGCGTTTGAAGAAGCAACAACTTTAGAGGAATTAACGACAGGAGAAAAGTTATCATCTATTTTGGGAAAAATTAAACTGGCCGTAAAAAACCTCAAATCACTTATAAGCCTTATCGGAACTACCGATATTTCGGCTATTGGTGATGGGACTGTTACTGGGGGATTAAGTGATGTAAATAGCAAGTTAGGCAATTTTTTGGTTACCTATAGTTTTTTATCTGGGATTGGTGATGATTGGGTACAGGATTCTCAATATCCAGAACGTTATTACAAAACATATGAAATTCCCGAAAAAGAAGGATATAAGTTCTTCTTTGCATATTGTGAAATCGCATGGACTAGTGGAAACGTATATGGAAATTATCTTTTAAGGAATCAATTCCTGTATGATAAAACTGGTAGAATTGAAGTATATTCGAATACCGGTAATCCTAATTTTGTTCCGGGATTTATATGCGTATATCTACCACTGTAATAATACTAAAAAGTCAGAAACATTATGGCATCATTAATTGACATTGTTAGTATCTGTATGGGTGGCTATTATTAACCACTCTCCCCAAGCAAGACCCCACGGTTTTGCTCGTATGTATATATGTGGAGTATTAGTTACACACTCGATTGCAATTTGTCTACGTTCGGACGCTTCAATATCACTATCGGTAACTGATGTGTATATGATAAAAGTCGCATTTGCTATTGGACAATTTGCATGTGTAGTACGCACCACAGGCAAAAATGTAGTATTTGGATCAACATCGTTATTTATATTCGATGGTACGCTTTTTGGCACATACCCGGTGCTTAACTTGCTATTTACAGAAGCAGTCATAAAAAATATTTGCGAAATAACAACAAAAAAGAGCATGGTGTAAAAGCCATGCTCTTAATCTATTTATCTGATTCCCCAGTCACCGTCATTGTTGACGAAACCAACCACATATCCTATCATGTCATCAATAAGATTTTCCGGGAGTATGCTGTTCGGAGACATAAGCGGAACATGTCTCCATTTTCTTACACCATCTTTAATTATATGTGTTTTCACGACAATATAAATCCCACCATTACTGGTCACAATACATCGTTCACCGTCTTGCGGCTCACGATCCGCTGCAAGGAGAATAATTTCCCCAGGCAGATAAAACGGCATATAGTAGTCGCACGGAATTTTCACACCGATATAAGCCTTAGATTTTATGTCTTCCGGCAAATTTTCTATGCACATGGGTTCCACAGCATTTGTGGTTGCGATAATTCCATTCATAAGTTGTGGATTAAGGACAGAAATATACTTGTGCGATTTTTCAAGACTGGAATAGATTTTAGCTTGGTGACGTATGAAGTAACGGATAAGGTACAGAGAGTGTTCCGGCAGACTGCGGCATATCTTGACAGATTCCAACATCTTATCTTCCATAGTGCCGCAACCTACCAGTTCATCTACACTGATTCCAAAGGCTCTAGCAAGCGCAACAGCGGTCGATAGCTTTGTGTCGTTAGAATTACCGTATAGTAGTGAATTAAGCGTAGAATAAGGCAAATTAGCTTCATCAGCAAGCTTGTAAACCGTCATGTCCGGTTCATTGAGAAATTCATGGAGATTCCCACGAAAACTTAACATATAATTAGTACGGTTGACTGATAGATGTGTCGATATTTCTTTGATTCGGTCTTTTTTTATCATGTTTTTTATCCCCCTTTCACATGATACACTTGTAACATCCCTTGTTTCAAGGGACTTCAAGTTCTGGCGAGGGCGGTGTTTATTGGCGTTTTCACCGTCCTCTTTTGTTGATATTTTACAACAATAAAAAACGTGAGTCAAATATATTGATTGTTAAGAACATATGTTCTATAATTTAGGTATCGCTACTTTAGTTCGTGAGGAGAAACACGAGGAGATGGGAGAGGGTTACATGAATAATTTGAGTAATGAAGAGTATAAGGAGAAAATAGTAGAAGCTATTTCTGATATAGAAAACAATGAGTTTTTGCGGTTCATATACAGTTTCATAATTTCAGCAATAAAAAAGTGGCTTTAATGCCACTTTTATCTCTTATATTCTTTTGCAACCATTCTTGCATATTCCATGATTCTATTTTGACCTTCTTCGTCACAAGAATTGAACAGGTCTATCAATTCTACAAATTCATCAGATAAATCCGGATTTGGAAAGCTATATTCTTTTCCAGTAGCGAGGTAATCTAAACTCACATTAAAATAATGAGCAATATCTACCATTTTTTCGATCTTAGGGGAACTTTTACCTTTTTTCCAGTCTGAGAACGTAGAAGCAACAACTCCTGTTGCTTTTGACACATCAGCAGCCTTGACACCCTTTTTTTTCAATAACTTTTCAAAAATTTCGTACATACATTCCTTCCCATAAAAAATTAGGAAATCCTAAAAATAGGTATTGACAAATAAGGATATCTCAACTATACTGAAAACAAGTTAGGAAATCCCAATTTTTTATCATAATATTTTCGCCAAAAAGTATTATATAGGAAATCCTAACAAAATGCAATATAAAAGTTAGGAAATTGCAATAAAATAGGGCGATAAGAAAATATTTCCTATCGCCCTCGCCAGAACTTGAAGTGTCTCAAAAACGCCAATAAATGAGACAACTTTATTATATAGCATTTCCTAACTAATTTCAAGAGAAAGGAGCGTTGTGATGTATAAAAAATTTAAGCAACTTTTAGATGCTAGAGGTTGTACAACATATAAGGTTGCGAAAGACCTCGGATTTTCTCCTACATTGTTTTCCGACTGGAAAAGTGGGAAGAGCAATCCTAAAGCAGATAAGTTGAAAAAGATTGCTGATTACTTTGGGGTGACGATTGAGTATTTCTTGGAATAGGAAAGGAGAACTGTTATGCAAAGCCAGTTTGAGAGAGAACTTCTCAAAACCTTAAAGAGCATTGACAGTACTCTGAAAAGAATTGAGAAGTCCATGAATGATGAAGAGAAACAGCATACGACCATTTGTAATGCAGTTTCTCATGCAATGAAAGGAGAACATGAATGAAAAAATGGACTTACCGCCAGAAGAGAGATCTTCTTGACAAATTAGAACCGTGGATCACTGCACTGGTTCAGTTCATAAGTGCATTGGCTGGGGCGGCTGTCGGAATAGCTATCTGCTACTTTTTCTAAGTGGTATGTGGCAGTTGCAGTTATTAAAGACACAACAAAAGGTATGATTATATTTCTTAAAAATGAGAGAAATAAATGTTCTTTATAGAATCTTCCTTTTGAAGACAAAGTAAATGTGAACTTTTCACGATTTATGGATGAACTAACTATGGTGAAATATCCCTTTTCCTTTAAGGACAAAAATGCTTGGTAAACATCTTCACCATTGTAATTCCCTATTTCAGACAATGAAATGGAACATTCAGAAGATTTTACAGTTTTCCTAAGTACTTTTCTTTCGATTTTGAGAAGCATATGAAACCTCCAGTTTTTTAGAACATTATACCACAGAAAGGAGAACAATGAACGAATTACAAATTTTTAATAATGAAGAATTTGGAACAATCAGAACAGCAGAAATCAACGGTAAGCCTTACTTTGTGGCTTCCGATGTTGCAACAGCACTTGGATATGCAAACCCCAGAAAGGCAGTCATAGACCACTGTAAGGGAGTAACGAAACGTGACACCCCTACATCTGGTGGTAAACAAGAGTTGTCATACATAAATGAGGGTGACGTTTACCGCCTTATTATGAGATCGAAGTTGCCATCAGCGGAGAAATTTGAATCGTGGGTTGTGGATGAAGTGATCCCGTCCATCAGAAAGAATGGTGGGTACATAGCAAACCAAGAGAATATGACCCCAGAGCAGATTGTAGCGAATGCACTTATCGTAGCACAGAACATTATTTCGCAGAAAGATAAGCAAATCGAAGAAATGCGACCGAAAGCAGATTTCTTTGATGCAGTTGCAGACAGCAAGACTGCAATTTCCATGAATGAGGTTTCAAAGGTATTGGGAATCAAAGGGCTCGGACGTAACAACCTATTTGAATTTCTTCGTGATAATGCAATCCTGGATAGATGGAATGTGCCATATCAGAAATACATTGATTGCGGATGGTTTCGTGTAATAGAGCAGAAATACACCAAGAATGGAGAGGAGCATATATCTATAAAAACACTTGTTTATCAAAAAGGTGTTGATGCAATCAGAAGAAAAATAGAAGCAAAGCGAAGTGCTTAAATGAAAGGAGATATTTCAGTGAATAGCGGAATCTGTAAAAATGTAAGAAAAGCAAATTATGATAGAGGACTTAAATATGGCAACAAAGTACTTCATGGTAGTGATTTAAGGGATTTGGTAGGGCTTACTGTTTCGGATGTAAATTCCAACGCTGATGATGCAGAAGTCGTTGTATGGTTTGAAAGCAATGAACGAAATGTTGCTGTTTACTTAAGGGATGATTGTTTAGATGGACAACACATTGCAATCATTGACCATGCAAATGAAGAGGAAGAATCAAAGCTTCTTCTCAGACCTGTTACGGAAAATGACATAAAAGAATTTTCTTCAATGGTTTTGTATTATACAGATGATGTTTTTGGAGAAAACGATGAAAAAACCGGAGCACACTATTTATACTGTAATGATTTGGAATTAGAAGAATCAGAATTTTTCAAAGTAAAAAGTCTGTATGTCTTCCAAGATGGAAGAATTTTAACAGAAAGGTAAGTAGTGATATGAGAACAACATTGAAGCTGTTTCTTCCTATTATAATAGCACTCTCCATCACATTTACATCCACAGCACAGCCATCCGGCAGTTTTATCTCCGAGGAAGCACAGGAATCGTGTGTAAAGTACGGTGAGGAATACGGCATCTGCCCGGAAATGCTCATGGCAATGATCGAGAAAGAATCTTCCGGCAGACCGGATGTGGAAAGTGGCGGTTGCAAAGGTCTGATGCAGATTTCTGACAGATGGCATAAAGACCGCATGGAGCGTTTGGGAGTGACGGACATCTACTCCGTGGACGGCAATATCCATGTGGGAGCCGACTACTTGTCGGAATTGTTTGAAAAGTACTGTGATGTAGGAATTGTACTCATGGTTTACCACGGAGAGAAAAACGCATCTACAAAGACAGAATTAAGTGATTACGCAGACTGGATATTAACCAGGAGCGCAGAACTGGAAAGGATGAATGGAAAATGACGAACAGAGAGAAGTATGCGGAACAGATTATTGACATGGCACTTGATAGTATAGAGATAGCTGTGGACAAAGAAGGAAAGTTATGTGATTGCAATGTAATACTTTGTTCCGATTGCGCATGGAGTGATAAAAGCAGATGCAGGGAAAGGTTCAAAGAATGGGCGGAACAGGAATACGTTGAACCACCTGTTGACTGGTCGAAGGTTCCTGTGGACACAAAGGTATTCGTAAGAGATTCCGACAGTGGACATTGGAAGCCTAGATATTTTGCAAAATTTGAAGGTGGGAAAATATTTACATGGACTAATGGTGCTACTTCTTTTTCTGCGAATGATTTAAACGATGTAACAAGGTGGAATCAAGGAAAACTTGCGGAGGATACCGTATGAGTGCCAAAAAGCGGTTTACCGTCAAAGGGTGCATCGGAAAGATATTTTACAGTCCGAAAGAGTGGGAAGTTGACCGTGAAACAGCATTCTATTACAGAATTGTAAACCGCAATACCGGGAAGAAAAAATGGTTAGGAAAGGAGTATTTTCATGCAGAAACGACAGATTATCCCCATCGTCCGTGCGAATGAGATTCTGATTGCAAGACTGTTAGATGCAGGAATCTTGTATATCAGCGAAGAGGACAACATGATCCACGTAACAGAAGACTGAAAGCCGGAGGAGTGAGGAAATGGAAAGGAAGATAAGAAAAATATTGGTAGAACTGGGGCTGAAACAGTACTTGCCGGGATTTCAGTACATCATCGAGGTTGAAACGCTGATGTTTGAGAACCGAAACAGAAGACTTTCTGAAATCTACCGGATTATCGGAGAGAAACACAGCACAAATGAAAAAAGCGTGTACAGCGCAATCAAATGGGTTGTAGATAAGATGAACCCAAGCACAGAGCTATACAAGGAGATCAATGAGACAGACAAGCCGGTCTCAATCTATATGTTTGTTAATTCACTGTATTTATATCTTTGGGAGGATAGAAAAAATGAGGATTAAGCACATCTTTTTGCAGAATTTCTGCAAATTCTATGGTTCTAACGTAGTGGACACCAATTTATACGACCGGACAGAGGTTTCCGGGGTGAATGAAACCGGTAAGTCCACAATCAAAAAAGCAATTCAGTATATTTTTGGATGCCGTGACGAGAACGGCAGAGAAATTACCGGAATCAGACCGCACGATAAGGACGGCAATGACATTGACGGAGATATTACCGAAGAAGTTACCGTGGAGATTGGTGGTACAGACAAGGTTCTGAAAAAAGTATGCCGTCAGAACTTCAATAAGAAAGGCGAGTTTACCGGCAATGTCACGGATTACTATGTGAATGATATTCCAAAAAAGGCAGCAGATTTTGAAGCATTTTTGGAAGAGAGTGTATGCGGAAAAGATAAGTTTTCACTTTGCATCAATGCCATGACACTTCTGCTGAAAGGTGGCACGGATCAGAGAGCCATTCTTGCTGATATGTTTGGTCAGCACAGTAATGATGACATTTGCAATCAGTTTCCGGAGTTTGAAGCATTAAGGACTGTTCTGCAGGACGGCACTGTTGATGAACTGAAAAAGCGTTGCAATACGCAGTTGTACGGCACAAGGGGAAGAAATGGAACTAAGGGCTTGCAGGATCTGTTAGATGAAATTCCGAGCCGTATTGACGAGGTGAGCCGTCAGAGAGTGGATATTGACCTTGCGGATCTGGAACTGAAAAAGAAAGCTTTAATGGATAAGCTGTCAGAGAACATTAAGCAGCAGACAGATACGCAGAACAGTATGAAGTCCTACGATAAGCTTTCTGATGGAATTATTGAGTTAAAAGGTCAGTTGAGTGCATTACAGCAGAAAGCAAATGAAAAACTGGATGCGGACAGAAGAGATAAGCGCACAACACTGAATCAGATTCAGAATGAGCATCAGAAAGAGTTGCTTAAGGCAGATACCATTCGTGAAGAGATCACGGAACTGGAAAAGCGTATAGCACAGTATGAGCAGAAGAGACAGGAATTGAAGAAGAGTTGGGATTTGAATAAAAGCCTTAAATTTGATGAAAACTCTCTGATTTGCTCATACTGTGGACAGGAATATCCGGAAGAGAAAAAAGAGCAGTTAAGAACGGAGTTTGATACGCATAAGGCACATGAATTGGAACTGATTACCAAAGAGGGTTCTTCCTGTGCTGACCATATCAAAGCGGATCAGGAAGAACTGGAACATAAGCGTGAGGAACTGAAAAAGACCGAGGATGAAGTGGAGCGGTTGGAAAAAGAGGTTTCCATTGCTGATAATGCCTTAAATTCCATTCCGGCAAGCGTGGATATTTCCAACACAGAAGAATACAAAGCTATTCAGTCGCAGATTGCAGAGAAAGAAGCTGCCATGCACAAATTCACTGACATGAATCTTCTTAGATTCCAGTTAAAATGTGATGAAGAGCAGATACGCAAGGATATTTCCGTGGTTGATAAGTCTTTGGCGAGTGTAAGCATTAACGAGAGTGTGGATAGGCGTATCACAGAACTGGAACAGGAGCGGAAGAACATTGCACAGAAGATTACAGATGTGCAGGCACAGCTTGACCTGTTAAAGAAATTCAGCCGGAAGAAGAACGAACTGTTGGAAGCTGATGTGAACAAGTATCTTTCTTTCTGCACTGTGCGGATGTTCAGACCTCTTGTGAATGGTGACACGGAAGAATGCTGTGACTTTACATACCGTGGAGAGCCTTACAGCCGGAACATGAACCACGGAGCAAGGATTCTGACGGAGATTGACATTTGCAATGCGTTTCAGAAGCGGTGTGGTGTGGAATTGCCTATCATGGTTGACGATACCGAGAGCCTTGATCCTTGGAAGATTCCTGATGTTGACAGTCAGTTGATTATGTTCCGCAGAAGTGATGATGCGAGCTTGAAAGTGGAGGAAATGACGGATGGAAAAAGTAATTAAGGGTTACAAAGGATTCAACAAAGACATGACTTGCCGTGGATTCCAGTACGAAGAAGGTAAGGAGTACAAAGAGGAGGCAGCATATGCCTGTCATAGTGGATTCCATGCTTGTGAACATCCTCTGGATTGCCTTGGTTACTATTCGCCGAACGAATCTGTTTACCATGAGGTGGAGCAGAGCGGTGAATTTGACAGAGGTGAAGATGATTCCAAGGTTGCATCAACAAAAATTAAGGTCGGTGTAAGACTGGACGTTGCTGGACTGGTAAAGGCAGCCATTGATTTTACCATGAGCAGAGTTAAAAAAGAAGCTGGAAGTGATGAAGACTACGGTGCATCATCTGCCACAGGTTACAAAGGTGCATCATCTGCCACAGGTGACTAC
>ENA-ORTG01000285-ORTG01000285.1-human-gut-metagenome-genome-assembly--contig:-NODE-285-length-55563-cov-4.907203_pt1 | contig 55563 bp, 58 predicted proteins | sample MGYA00241906_ERZ509176 | MGnify/ENA primary metagenome ERZ509176 (study PRJEB26280, sample SAMEA2338811) | human gut metagenome | biome: human gut; feature: human-associated habitat; material: faeces...
ATAAGACGTGTGCTGGGGCTTGTGAATCTGTCTGAAAATCTTGATGACAAGATAAAGTCATTTTCTGGCGGAATGAAACAGCGCCTTGCCATTGCACAGACTATCCTTAACTCCCCCGAGATACTGATTTTTGACGAGCCCTCCGCAGGTCTTGACCCATTTGAGCGTGAGCAGTTCAAGCGGATAATGGTGAAGCTCAAAGAAACAAGCATTATAATAATCTCAACACACATCGTTTCCGACATCGACACTATAACAGACGATCTTATCATCTTGAATAAAGGCTCAGTTATTGCAAATGACAGCCCCGATGTGCTTTTTGAGCACATAAGGGGTATGGTTTGGGATATTCCGAAAGCGGACATTGGTCTGCTGCCTATCGAGAACATTTATTATGAGGATACAAAGTCGAAGACTATCTCAAAGACAAAGCCCACCCCTAACGCTGTTATAAGCGAGCCGACTATGAATGATCTTTATTTCTGCGGACAGATCGACGGAGGATTGTTTGGGTGAGGAGATAATGCAAATAATGATGTCTACTCTGAACGAGTGTTGCATTTTAAATTCAGCAATTAGGCTTTGTCCTCTACGAAAAAATTGTAATGAAAGGATAGAATGTGCTTATAAACCACAACCAAAATATGCTTTGTCTTGATGAATTTGATATACTTGAACTGCGTGAAAATGCAGATGAGTGTGATTATCTTTTTGTTGTTTCGCCTAAAATTGAAACAAAGATATGCACTAAATAATGAACATTATACAGCTCTTAAGATAAGAGGTCACAAACATTTGTGTAAAGACTGTGGAAGTATTTTTGTTGATAGATTCAATACGCTAGATCTTTGCTCAAAAATGACAAACAGACTTAGATGTAAGATCCAGCAATTATCATTAACAAAACCATTTAAGCATATTGCAAGAGAATATAAGTTATCTGTTACTACGATAGAGAAAATAGCTTTGGCATATATTCGAGAGAAAGATTCTCAGCATATTATGTATTCACCTGAAGTATTAGGTATAGATGAAGCACATTTGAATGGCTCGATTAGGTGTGTTTTGACGGACATAAACGAGCACTTGCTTTTTGAAATGCTTCCAAAGAGAGACAAACAAACTGTAATAAATTATCTCGACTCATTGCCTGACAGTAACAATATTAAAATAGTTACAATGGATATGTATAGGCCCTATCGTGAGGCGGTGTATGAATGCTTACCGGATGCGGCAATAGTTATCGACAAATTTCATGTGGTCAAGCTAATTAATGACGTACTAAGCGACTATAAAAAAACACTTTGCAAACAACTACCTGCTGCTGAAAAGAAGGAGATAAATTCAGTACAGAAAGCCTTAAATACAAATAGAAAAGACTTAACTGCAAACCAAAACAAAAAACTTGGATACATCTATTCAAAGTATCCGGAACTAAAAATGGCATATGATCTTAAAGAAGAATTCAGAGAGATCTACGAATGTACCAACAGGAGAGCGGCTGTTCTAAAGTATACAAAATGGTCCAGAAAGGTCAAACAGAACTTTAGTCCTTACATTTCAATAACTGAAACGGTAAATCGATGGAGCCTGGAAATATTTAATTATTTTGATCACCCGTACACAAATGGCGTTACTGAAGCTATAAATGGATGTATAAAAGCAATCGCACGAGACGGGAAAGGTTATTCGTTTGAAATTCTAAGAGGAAAGGTTCTGTATGGTCAAGCCTATAAAACCAAAGCCATTTTTTCTTATAATAAATTTTCTCCGACAGTACACTATGTAACTGGTCATTCGACCCGCTCGTCATTAAATATGATCCAAAATCTTATGAATTCGTACAAACAGATATCAGGAGCCGATATTGATAGGTTAAAATTAGGACTATTCAAATAGGATAAGCTGCCACAGATTTTTCTGTAGCAGCTTATTTTTGTTTGTGCTATTTCTTCTTGCGAAGATATCCGTCATCATCATATTTCTTAGCTATATGCTGTGCAGCTTGCCAATCGCCCCATTTGTCTACAGCCTTATCCCAAAGTTTATCTATTTGCTTTGGCGGAACGTATTCCAAATTGCCATATATTATTTCCATTTCTCTTTTGGTATAATGTTGCGACCTGACTATATACCAAAAATCATCAAGATCGATCAAGTTTTACACCCTCTTTTTTTATTTAATGCAATACTATATTATATCATACTTTCTAAAAAAGTTTACATTTATCAACACGGAAGTTGAAATAGCCAATTTATGTAACGTTTTACAAACAAAAAACGACGGACAGTGTTTTCTCACTGCCGCCGCACCAATGGACTATTTCTGCATTAGCCTGTATTCGCTGATACCTGTCAGCACTGTAAACGCCACCTGACGCTGATAGTCCTCGTTCTCCAATTTCTGAGCCTCCTCAGGGTTTGAAAGAAAACCACACTCTATCATAACCGCAGGATTTTTGGTATTATTAAGTAGATAAAGCTCGTCGCCCACGGGTTTAGTTTCTCTGGTATTGTCAGGCTGCAAGAGGGCAACGAACTGTTTTTGCATCACTCCCGCAAGCTTCTCACCCTCGGCATTGTCTTTAGAATAGAACATCTGCGCACCGCTGTAGCGGCTGTCGGTAAACTGATTTTGGTGTATGGAAACTGATATGCCCTCGGAATATTTCGAGAATATGGCAAGGCGGTTTTTCATATCGGACTTTTTCTGCTCCCCAAGCCCCTCTGTGCCTTTGTCATAGATAGAGATATCGCTTTCACGGGTGCAAACAACATCATAGCCGAGAAGCTTCAGACCGTCACGGAGGCTTTCCGCCACCGCAAGGTTTATCCCCTTTTCAGGCGTGCCGTCAACGGATACACAGCCTCCGTCCACACCACCGTGACCTGGGTCGATGACCACCACAGGCTTATCCATGGTCGTTTTCACCGCCCCACCTGTCATGACGGCTTCACCGTTGTTTTTGCCATACCAGCACACTGCCGCAAAGCCTGCTATCACCACACAGCACAAAATATTCTGCAATCTTCTGAACATATATCCGCCCTCCTAGTTTTTGTCCTTTGTACAAGTTATGCGGACAAAGGACGGCTTATGCAAAAAAATCACCGCACCATGAGAGGGTACGGTGATAAAATATTCAACACACAGATAATATGCCAATATACGGGTGAACGCTGTTCACCTCTGCATATGTTAGGCTGAAAAGACTATTTCTTTTTACGCTTTGCACATATCGCCAAACCTGCTCCAGCGGCTATTATTGCGGCTGTAACGCCTGCCGCCGCACCTGTTGACGGATTTGTTGACGAATCGGTATTATAATTCTTTGAAGCCTGAGAGCCTGCTGTTTTGTCAGGGTTAGAAATATCATTTGAAGTGTTCTTCTTTTCTACATATGTAAAGCTTGCTCCGCCCACAACGTCCCCAAGCTTATACTCGTCATATGACTCTGCAAGGGTGCCTTCATTATTAGGGACTTTGTTTTCGCCCATGGTGCTTATTGTTACAGAAAGCTCATCATAGTCGCTGTTAAGCTTTGCAAGATACGCCTGAAACTCCTCTGATGTGGCTTTCTTTCCCTCGATGGTGTATGAAGTCACGCCTTTTTTGCTGTCATATTCTGCGGTGCAGATATCAGCGGTGAGACATTCACCAAGACAGCTAAAAAGCTTTCTCACTGCGTAATGCTCCTTGCCGTCCTCTGCATATCTATCCTCTGAGAGGTATGTTTTTTCGCCAGTCTGCTTGTTTACATAAGGCTTGAAGCCGAAGCCGTTCTCACCGTCGCCATGGTCGTTCGACACATTGGTATCCGCTAAAAAGCCTGCATTGCCCATACCGATAACGTCATAAAGCCTTAAAGCAGTACCTTCATCTAAGAGGTCTGCAATACCGCCGATAACAAAGTCAGGAACGCCGTCAAAGTTTAAATCCTCAAACCAACTGTTATAGCTCCAATCAACATCATCAGCAATTTCAGAAGGAACGTCAACCATCATCTCTTTAAGAAGATCGTTCATCTCGACTATTACGCTTGTCATATCGTCCTTTTTGTTCTCCGCCGTCATGACAACGCAGTTATACTCGTTATACATTTCCAGAAGCTTATCAGCGTCAGCCTTTGCAGTTTCATCTGATGTCAGCTCTGTATTTTCCACTTCAAGAGGGATAAATCTGCTGAGGGTGGACTTATAGTTATAATACTCGCTCTCGCTGACCTCTTTGCCGTCTGTTTTGTAAACAGTGCTGTCAGTTTCCAAATCGTATTCTTCCGAGCAAAGCTCCTTTTCAGTAACGCCTTTTTCAGGGTCAAAGGTCATAGTTTTTATCTTATCGTTACTTGAAAAATATGATACCTCCCCTGTATAAAGATCTCTGTAAGGCATATAATCAAAGCCCATAAATCCCGGAAAATACTGTCCGTTTGCAACAGTGTCATCTATCTTTATCTCCTTGCCGTCCTTGGTAAGAATAGAATAATGTCTGTCGCCGTCAGCCATTTCGCCGCCTATTATAAACTCAGGCACACCGTCATAATCCAGATCCATGAACCATGAGCCATAGTCGAAGTAGGTTTTATCGCCGTCTGCAACACTGTCCATACTCTTTAAAATATCAGGCAGCTTGCCGTCTATGAAATTGACGAAGTCTTCTCCTGCGTCCTTATCAAGAACATAGGAAGCGTCTGCCGAAGCTGTAGTGAACATCATGCTCGCTGACATAATGACCGCAATTGCCGCCGCACTTATCTTTTTTATCATACATATCACCCCACAAAATAGTTTTCATACATATACCTACTTAATATTTCATACATATATCTACTTTATATATAACATATATCAAATAAAAAGTCAAGGAAAAAACTGACCAAAGCACACACTTTGGTCAGTTTATCACTTTTTAGGAAAGGGTATTTAGCAATATTGTATTATTGCAGGTCGCCTCTGTTAAATTCTGAAAGCTCAAGACCCTCGTTTCTTTCAAGCGCCCAGCGGATATTCCACTCGCTTGTGAAAAGAAGCAGATAGTTGTCACGGAAGTCCTTGACAAGCTTTGTGTCACTTGAAAGCTTCAATGTCTTAGGGTCGATATCCTTGTTATCTATCCAGCGGATATAAGAATAAGGCAGACCCTCTTTGAAGAGGTCAACGTTGTACTCATTTTTCATTCTGTATTCAAAAACTTCAAGCTGAAGAACACCCACAACGCCCACGATAACTTCTTCCATACCGCTGTCAGGCTCATGGAATATCTGTATCGCACCCTCTTGTGCGATCTGTGTTGTACCCTTTACGAACTGCTTTCTCTTGAGGGTATCCTTCTGACGGACTCTCATAAAATGCTCAGGTGCAAAGGTCGGGATAGACTCGAACTCGAACTTTTTCTTTGGCGAGCAGATCGTATCGCCAATAGCGAAGATACCTGGGTCAAACACACCGATTATATCTCCTGCATAGGCTTCGTCGATTATCTCTCTTTCCTGAGCCATTATCTGCTGAGGCTGAGAAAGTCTGAGCTTTTTATTGCCCTGAACATGGAGAACTTCCATATCCTTATCGAACTTGCCTGAGCAGATACGCAGGAAAGTGATACGGTCACGGTGAGCCTTGTTCATATTAGCTTGTATCTTGAACACGAAAGCCGAGAACTCAGGGTCGAACGGATCTATGATACCGGCAGAGGAATTTCTCGGAGTAGGAGAAGTTGTCATTTCGAGGAAGTTTTCCAAAAACGGCTCGACGCCGAAGTTTGTAAGAGCAGAGCCAAAGAACACAGGCGAAAGCTCACCCTTTCTCACCTTTTCGATATCAAACTCATAGCTTGCGCCATCGAGAAGCTCGATATCATCGCAGAGAGTTGAGTGGAGATCCTCGCCGATAAGGCTGTCAAGTGACGGGTCGGAGAGGTCGACTTCTGTAGCTGCCACCTGATGCTGTCCACCGCTTGCCTCAAAAGAGATTATATGCTTTTTATCTCTGTCATAAACGCCCTTAAACTCTTTGCCTGAGCCGATAGGCCAGTTCACAGGATAGGTCTGGATACCAAGTTCAGACTCTATCTGCTCCATAAGATCGAAAGGATTTCTGGACTCACGATCCATTTTATTTACGAAAGTAAATATAGGGATATGGCGCATAACGCAGACCTTGAAAAGCTTTCTGGTCTGATTTTCCACACCCTTTGAAGCGTCTATTACCATTACGGCTGAGTCTGCAGCCATAAGAGTACGGTAGGTATCCTCAGAGAAGTCCTGATGTCCAGGAGTATCCAGGATATTTATACAATAATTTTTATACTGAAACTGCATAACAGAAGAAGTAACAGAGATACCTCTTTGTTTTTCTATTTCCATCCAGTCTGAAACAGCATGGCGGGAGTTCTTTTTACCTTTTACAGCACCTGCCTGAGCTATTGCACCACCATAGAGCAGAAATTTTTCCGTAAGAGTTGTTTTACCTGCGTCAGGGTGGGAAATTATCGCAAAAGTACGGCGGCGTTTGATCTCATCTTCAAGCTTACCCAAAATTATTCCTCCATATTTCATTGCATTTTTAAACATACCTTGTTAGTATAACACAGTATCGCTTAAATTGCAAGAGATTTTTTATGAAGAAAGTAGCGTTTGTAGAATGAGGAGTGAGGAATGAGGAATTATGGTATCGCCTGTCGGCGATTAATTTTTTGTAGAGGCGACCGCTGGTCGCCTGTTTCTTGTTTGCCCATACATTCCTGCGATATCCACACATTATTTATGTTTTCACAAACCATGTAGTGGACGCTACTTTGCCGTGCCGCAAAATCGCTTCGCTCTTTGCGGATTTTACGTTGTGCAGGAAACAACAAAAGCGGTGCAGGTCTTATTCTTCGATACTTATTTGTTTAGTGATTTAGTTTGTATTTCTTCTTTTCACCTCTGCACCGCTTAATCGGCTTGCGCCGAATGAGGCTCTGCCTCAAACTCCGCTAGGGACTCTGTCCCTAGACCCTGCAATGGGTTTCACCCCTTGACCCTGACCAGGGGCGTGCCCCTGGACCTTTTGCTCGCTTCGCTCGGTGTTGGCTACCCCACTCTGTTCGGCGCTGTCATTCCTCATTCCTCACTCCTCACTTAACTTCGTTCCTCACTTAAACAGCCGTTGACATTCTCCACAAACTATGCTAAAATCAAATTATAAGCAATCAACTATCAAACCTACAAAGGAGGCTGTTTTATGAAAGATCTGCTCGAACTTATGAAAACCAGAAGAAGTGTACGAAAATATAAGCCTGACATGATACCGCAGGACGTTCTCGACCGCATCATACTAGCAGGAACTTATTCCGCCACAGGAAGAAACTTGCAGTCACCTATTATCATTGCTGTCACCAACAAGGAAATGCGTGACAAAATTTCTGAGATGAACAGAAAGATAGGCGGCTGGGATGAGGGCTTCGATCCGTTCTATGGTGCGCCTGTTATTCTTATCGTACTAGCTGACAAATCCTGCCCGACTTACATTTATGACGGAAGTCTTGTTATGGGCAATCTTATGCTTGCCGCTCACAACGAGGGCGTTGGAAGCTGCTGGATACATCGTGCAAAGGAAGAATTTGAGTCCGAAGAAGGCAAGGAGATCCTCCGCAGCCTTGGTATCGAGGGCGAATACGAGGGCATCGGTCACTGCGCACTCGGCTACACTGAGGGTGAATATCCCGAGGGTCACGAGAGAAAAGACAATTGGGTATACTATATCAAATAATCCTGACAAACTATCTAAAAACAAAAAACGGAGCGGTCAAAGCCGTTCCGTTTTTTGTTCTTATTAATGAGCTGTCACGTCAGAAAATTCTATGCCGACCTGCTTGCCCTCATATGTTGCGGAATACTCAAACGTTGTGCCAACAACTGTCGCCTTGCCATTGCTGTCTATCTTGAGCTTGCACTTCGGAAGCTTCTGGATATAAAGCTGTTTTGTTTCCCCAGGATAGTTGTTGTCATATATCTGAAGGATATATTTTCTGTGGCAATCAGAATCCTGAATAAGTCCGATAGCGTTCACTGTATGAGTATCGTCTATAGTTGTAACAACTGGTATGCCAAGGCTTAGCTGGTCTTCAAGCTTTTCAAAGCCCTTACTGTCGTTGTTAAGGTTATACTCTGACGAAGAATCGTCCCACTGGAGGGCGTTAAGTCTGTAGAGTGCCTTTGCTAACTCTGCGTCATTTGAGGAATAGCCACCCTTTATTTTTTCAATGCCGTTTGCTATATCCATATCAAGCAGCTCTACCTTTTTCCAGCGGAGATTGCCGCCTGATATTTTCGTAACGTCCTTTACCCAGCCCTTGTTCTTGCTGTCATACTTATAGTCATCATTAAGGGTGAGAATATCCCCTGTGCAGGAATAGTCGAGATACTTTGTAACGTCTGAATATGTGCCCGCAAAAAGGTCTGAGGTTATCTTGCTAAGCGGCACTCTTTCGTCATACTGTTTACCGAAGTCTGTTCCGCTTATGTCATAGCCTGCGGCATTCACCTTTATGTCGCTCTTATCTGACGGAGTGATATCCCCAAGAGAAGTCTTTACATTTCCGAGATACCAATCTCTTGCCATAACAGCCATGCCGAAGTCAACACTTGCGGTAGTTGTTGTTCTGAAATTCTTGAATGAGAAGCCGTTCACCTTTGGATCAAAGCCTGTGTTGTAAAGTGAATAACCTCTTACGTTATCATCAGCGTTTGTGTATGTAACAATATCATAGTTCAGTGTAGTAACTATCTGCTTGTAAACGTCATTGAGGGCGTTTGCGTCGGAAGCTGAGTAATACTTTCCGCCTGTGGAATAAGCAAGCTCCTGAAGCCAATCTCTGTCAACATCTCTGCCAAGACCAACAGTGAGAACGATTATGTCCTTATCCTTTGCAGTATTTGCAAGGCTTGAAACGCTTGCAGGATTAAACTCGTCAGACTCGCCGTCTGTGAGCATCACGATGATATTTCTGTATTTTCCACCGGAAGTTGCCTTGAACTCGTCCATGCACTTTTTAAGAGCCGTCTGGCTGTGAGTGCCGTTAAATATCTCTTCCTCAGACTTTATCTTATCGAGAGCTTCCGTAAGCTTCGTCTTATCATCAGTGAAGTCTACCATCTTTTTGTAGCTTCCTGTGAACTTGCAAATGCCGACCTGATAGTGGCTCTCAAACTTGTCGATAAGATTCTTTGCAAATTCAAGACGCTTGAAGTCAACATCATTCTCAGAAGAAGTTACACACTGCTCCTTTGGATACATAGAGCCGGAGTTATCAACGAGGAAGCAGATCCTTGTTGTGGCTTCATCGTTTACAGTTTTCTCAACGCCTACCACATAAGTGCCAAGCTCTGTAAGAGAAGCAGAAACTGTCTTTTTGCTCTTGTCTGCCTTTGAATCCACCTTTGTGTAAAGGGTCGAGCGTGAATCAAATCTCAGCACTGTAAGGTCATCAAATGAATATCCCATTTTACTCAGCTTTGCAGAGTCGATATCAAAAGTTATCTTTGCCGAGTTGAACTTATAGTCAGAATAAGCGTCATAAGCCTTTGTGACGATACTTGCATTTGAAGAGATACCAAAGAGGTCAAGCTCAACGAGGGTCGCACTGGCAGCGTTTGCGTCGCCCTTTATTTCAAGACGGCAGTCCCCTGCATTTTTTTCCACTGTAAGCTCTCTTTCAGCGTCATTGGTCTTTCCGTCAGACTTTGACTCTCTCGGATTTGTGCCTGCCATAAGCTCATAGCCGTCAAGAAGACCGTCGCCGTCAGTATCGGCTTCAATAGGGTTCGTGCCTAGCTTTGTCTCATCGCCGTCGCTTATTCCGTCATTGTCAGTATCCTCGCTTTGAAGGTTAGTGCCATGACGTACCTCATCGGCATTCTTTATGCCGTCACCGTCCCAGTCCTGATCGTCAGAAAACTCCGACTCCTTGAAGGTAGTGCTTATATCAAGCTTTGTTATGACCGATTTCGCCATGGCGATACGGTTATTTTCCCTTATTTTCAGACCCACGACAACACAGGCAGCCACAAGGAACGCAAGCACTATACACAGCACCAGCAACGCTATCTTCTTTTTGCGTTTTCCTCTGTTCATGCTCTGAACAAAATCATTCGTATCAGAAAAATTTGCTTTCATAAATATTAATTCCCCTTATCAGATCACATATTTCACGATATTAATATTTTAGCATATATGTACCTCATTTGCAAGCAAAATAACCTAGAATAATTCACAAAATAAACTGTTCTTTTTTGTTTACAAACAGTATATCTTACCAAAACATTAACAAGATAATTCTTTTATTATTAACCTAAAATAAATTAAAACCTTCTTTTTCCACAAAAAAAGGGCAGCCCCTCCCGGAGCTGCCCTTTGGCATAATACTATCACTCTTCTGTAACAGTATTATAAATAACGTTCACAACGAAGTCCTTGTCATAATCTACCTGCAAGATAGAATCAGGCTCAAGCTCGTCTGCAATGATCTTCTTTGCGATAAGAGTTTCGATACGTCTTTGGATAAACCTCTTGAGAGGTCTTGCACCGAAGTTCTGATCGTAACCCTGATTTACGATAGCTTCCTTAGCGGCGTCTGTTACCTCTATGCTGAGCCTCTTGTCTTCCAGACGCTTGCCAAGCTCTGCAAGCATAAGGTCAACTATCTTGTATATCTCCGTCTTCATAAGAGGCTTGTAGTAGATTATATCGTCAAGTCTGTTAAGAAACTCAGGTCTGAACTGCTGTTTCAGCAGAGCGTCCACCTTGTCCCTTGCTTCCTGAGATATCTCGCCCTCAGGTGTGATACCCTCAAGGATATAAGGAGAACCAAGGTTTGAAGTGAGGATTATGATAGTGTTCTTGAAGTCAACCGTTCTGCCCTGTGAGTCTGTGATACGTCCGTCGTCAAGCACCTGCAAAAGGATATTGAAAACGTCAGGGTGAGCCTTTTCGATCTCGTCAAGGAGAACTACTGAATAAGGCTTTCTTCTTACAGCCTCGGTGAGCTGACCGCCCTCCTCATAGCCTACATATCCCGGAGGCGCTCCGATAAGACGGCTTACGCTGAATTTCTCCATGTACTCCGACATATCTATACGAACGATATTGTTCTCGTCGTCAAACAAAGCCTGAGCAAGAGTTTTTGCAAGCTCTGTTTTACCAACGCCAGTAGGACCGAGGAAAAGGAACGAGCCTATCGGCTGATTTGGATTTGCGATACCGGCACGAGATCTCATGATAGCCTCAGACACACGCTCAACGGCTTCGTCCTGACCGATAACTCTCTCGTGGAGGATATCAGGCAGGTGGAGAAGCTTCTCACGCTCGCCCTCCATAAGCTTTGCAACAGGGATACCTGTCCAGCGGCAGATTATCCTTGCGATCTCTTCCTCTGTTACCTTATCTCTTAGCAGAGTGTTCTTTGTCTTTGACTTCTCTGCCTTTTCTTCTTCCTCGGCAAGCTGCTTCTGCAAGTCAGCCATTCTGCCGTATTTCAGCTCTGCAAGCTTGTTAAGGTCATATTCACGCTCTGCTCTCTCGATATCCTTTGAGCACTGCTCGATATCCTCACGGAGCTTCTGCACCTTAGAGATAGCAGACTTCTCATTCTCCCATTTAGCTTTCATCTCATTGAACTGCTCACGCATTTCTGAAAGCTCTTTCTGCACCTCATGGAGATGTTCAACTGCAAGCTTATCAGTTTCCTTTTTAAGGACAGTTTCCTCTATCTCGTGCTGGAGTATCTTACGTCTTATCTCATCAAGCTCTGTAGGCATTGAGTCCATTTCCGTTCTGATAAGTGCGCAAGCTTCGTCCACAAGATCGATAGCCTTATCAGGGAGAAATCTGTCTGTGATATATCTGTTTGAAAGAACAGCCGCCGCAATAAGCGCCTGATCCTGAATTTTTACGCCATGGAATACTTCATATCTTTCTTTCAGACCACGAAGTATAGAGATAGTGTCCTCAACGGTCGGCTCGTCTACCATAACAGGCTGGAAACGTCTTTCAAGAGCGGCGTCCTTTTCGATATACTGACGATACTCGTTAAGAGTAGTTGCACCGATACAATGGAGCTCGCCCCTTGCAAGCATAGGTTTCAGCAGGTTGCCTGCGTCCATTGCGCCGTCTGACTTGCCTGCGCCAACGATATTGTGAAGCTCATCTATAAAGAGGATTATCCTGCCCTCAGACTTCTTTATCTCCTCAACGACAGCCTTAAATCTCTCTTCAAACTCGCCTCTGTATTTTGCGCCTGCGATAAGCGCACCCATATCAAGTGAGAAAACCTGTCTGTCTTTCAGGCTGTCAGGCACATCTCCGCTGACGATACGCTGAGCAAGGCCCTCTGCAATGGCGGTCTTACCAACGCCAGGCTCACCAATAAGGCAAGGGTTGTTCTTTGTCTTTCTTGAAAGTATCCTTATAACGTTTCTTATCTCGCTGTCTCTGCCGATAACAGGGTCAAGCTTGTTCTGTCTTGCAAGCTCCACAAGATCCTGACCGTACTTTTTCAGCACGTCATAGGTTTCCTCAGGGTTCTGGCTCGTTACCTGAGCGTTTCCTCTTACAGCTTGAAGAACTTTCAGAAACTTTGTTTTTGTTACCCCAAAGGTCTTGAATATTTCCTTCAAAGCACTGTTTGGGCTGTCCATTATGCCCATAACAAGATGTTCAACTGAAACGTATTCGTCCTTCATTCTTGAAGCTTCCGACTCGGCTTCCGCAAAAGCCTTGTCAAGGTCGCTTGAAATGTATACAGAGTCCTGTGCACGTCCGCCTACCTGTACCTTAGGTATATCATCAACTGCTCTTGTAAGAGCCGCCTCTATATTTTCAGGGGCTATATCCATTTTTACAAAAAGCTGCGGCACAAGACCGTTTTCCTGTGAAAGCAAAGCCAGCATAAGGTGCTGCTGGTCAACAGCCTGATTTGAGTTTCTTGAGGCAATGCTCTGCGCTTCCTGCAAAGCTTCCAATGATTTCTGTGTCAATTTCTGAGCGTTCATAAAATTACCTCCCTTATCATCTTAAAAAGATATATGCTCACAGCAGGCGGAATGCTCCGCCCACCATTTAAAGAACGACAACGCCTTTTTTCAGATATCTTTCATACATTTCAGACACCTTTCTTGCCGCCGTTTCAGGTTCTGCGGCGTTGTCAAAGTAAAGCTGAATACAGCTGTCCATACAGCTTATATAATCACCGATAGCGTTCGCTATATCCTCGTCGGTCAGCTCCGACTGAGGCGGTGCGTAAAAATCTCTTGTAAATCTGCCCTCGGCTGTTTCATAAGGCACGCCGGTAGTGAAAAGATACGAAAGACATTTTTCCTCGAGCCTTGCCCACAGTTTGAAAAAGCTGTCAAGCATTGAAATGAGCTGTGTGCTCTGAGTTCTGAAAGATACTTTCAGCCTGCCCACCTTTCCGTGAAAATCACGGCTCAGCTCTATGCTGTATCGTATGGTCGGCTTATATTTATATCTCAAAGGACTTTTTATAGACATCATAGCGTCAGAGGGCTGATTAAGGGTCTGAAACCTGCTGTCCATAAGCTGTTCTATTTTAGCGAATATCTCACGCATTCTTTTTTCAGGGGTGAGAAGCTGGACACGCTCTGCCAAAATCTGATTTATCAGATTTGAACGACTGGTATTCATTGAATATGCCAGCCTGTCAATAGCCTCCACCACATCGTCTGCAAGCACCAGACTATACACGCTCTTGTTCACTTTGCTCTCATTCCTTTCTTTAAGGCGTTCCCATATGGCGTCGCCTTTTATCACTGTACTTATTATACCACATTCTAATAATTTGTCAATAGGATTATATAATTTTAATTACGAATTATATAGATGCACAATAGAATGTATGTTCTGCGCCTCTAATTTGTGCAGTTTTATTGAAAACTTGTCAAAAGTGTGATATAATAACAGATACCAAGTTGGAAAGGCGTGATAAAAATGCTCAAAGGCGTTATATTTGATATGGACGGACTAATGATAGATACGGAAAAGCTGCTCACAAGGTTTTGGTGTGAGGCGGCGAATCATTACGGCTATCCAATGACAAAGGAACACGTTCTGGGCATACGCTCTCTTGCAGCAAAGTATGCTATCCCACATCTGAAAGGCATTTTCGGAGAGGATTTTGATTACTACAAAGTTCGTGCAAAGCGTATCGAGCTTATGAACGAGTTTATCAGGCAAAACGGCATAGAAAAGAAAAAGGGGCTTGATGAGCTTCTTGACTATCTTGACAGCACAGGGCTGAAAAAAGCCGTTGCCACTGCCACCGACCTACAGCGTACCACACTGTATCTCAGTTCTATAAATATCATTGACAGATTTGACAAGCTTATCTGCGGAAACATGATAGAAAACGGCAAGCCTGCCCCTGATATTTATCTCGCCGCCGCAAAGGAGCTGGAGCTTGACCCTAGCGAGTGCATTACCCTCGAGGACTCACCAAACGGCATACGCTCCGCCCACACCGCAGGTTGCAAGCCTGTTATGATACCCGACCTTTCGCAGCCTGACGAGGAAACAAAAAAGCTTCTGTATGCCTGCTGTGATGACCTTTCCAATGTCATAGGCGTGATACAAAAGCTTGTGTGATATGATATATTCTGTCAATCCATGTAGGGGCGAACATTGTTCGCCCGCTTTTTGTAAAAACCCTATAAAAATTGATACAATGTTACACGAATTGACACAAACGCTACATAGGGATAGTAAAACCGATAGCTTTATCACTTCGACGGGCGAACGCTGTTCGCCCCTACACTGACTACACTGATTTGCAAAATAAAATACAAAAATGCGGATACCTCCACGATATCCGCATTTATTTTTTTATCCTGTCTAATTAATCCTCGACCTCAGAAACAGAAGACGTGTCAGTGTCCGTCTTGCTGTCCTTGTCTTTATTATCAGAAGCCTTGCCGCCCAGATACTTTTCATAAATAGCTATCTGATCCTCAACAGACTTCAGCTCGTCCTTAGACTTTGTTGTAACACAAATATATGTGTGTCCGTTATCATCAAGTATAGTTGAAAGGGTGTACTTTGCTTCGTCGGTGAAGCCTGTCTTTCCGCCCTCGATGCTTATGCCGTCGTCAGCCTCGCCGTCACCGTCACAATCCACATAGTAGCCCTCAATTCTATGTGCAACAATGCTTGTAAGCTCGATACCGTCCTTGTGCTGTTTTGTCTTTGAAGTTGTGTACTTTGTTGCTGTAAGCACTTCACGGCAAGTTTCGTTATCCATAGCCGCCTTTGTGATAACTGCGATATCCTGCGCTGTGGAATAATGATTTTTGTTGTGCAGACCGCTTGCATTCACAAACTTCGTGCCGGTAAGACCAAGCTCCTGGATCTTAGCGTTCATAAGCTCAACGAACTTCTCCTCTGAGCCTGCAACTGCGTTTGCAAGACCTGTTGTGCCGTCAGCACCGCTCACAAGGATAGCTGAATAAAGCAGGTCTTTCATTGTAACAGTTTCCCCGGCTTCAAAGCCTGCTCTTGATGCGTTGTCCTCGATAAGAGGGTCGATATCATCGCTTGTGAACTTATATGTAGCGTCCATATCCTGAATATTCTCTGCGGCTACAAGAAGCGTAAGCATCTTTGTAAGAGAAGCAGGATATACCTTTTTCTCGTAATTATAACCTGCAACTATCTCGTTTGTGTCAGCGTCAACAAGTATAGCTGAGTTTGCTGTCATACCCTTTATATTTATATCCTGATAATTTGCAGACTTCACAGGATAATTGCTCACAGGCTCTTCCACAACTGATGAAAGGTCGTCAACCTCTGAAACCTCCTCAGAAGAACTTTCCTCAGGTTTGCTGTTCACCTTAACAACTGCGTCTGCCACCTTGCTTGCCTGAATGGTATATCTTCCTGTCACCACCAGTGCCGCCGAGCCAACAGCCACAAGCATTATAACTATAAGCACAGCAACTATAGCTGCACCGCCCTTTTTGTTTGTCCTCTTCATTTTTACAACAATTCCTTTCCTGGTGCTTATACTGCACCTATCTCCTCTTTTTCTTCCTTATGACCATATTTCGCTTCATACTCGTTAAGAGTATCGTGACAATATTTAAGTATATCTCTTCTCGTCACAATACCTATAAAAACTTCCCTGTCATCAATAACAGGCACAAAGTTCTGATCCATTGAAAGAAGTATCAGATCCTCGATAGTAGAATAAACATAGACGGGTTTCATTCTAACACGCCTTGTTATCTCACTTATCCTATATTTTCCCAGCTCACGCATATCCTGAATGCCATTATTGAGCATGAACCACAGAAAGTCGCCCTCTGCAAGGGTCTTTACATATCTGCCCTCACGGTCGATAACAGGCACAGCGGTAAAGCTGTGATTTTTCATTTTCTCAAGAGCCTGCCTTGCTGTGTTGTCATCATAGACAAAATCCACGCAAGCCTTCGGCTTCAAAAACTTTAGTATATTCATTTTTATATATATCCTCTTGTAAGCATACGTTTTTATGCGGTAAAGACCGCACCTATAATTATACCAAAAAAACGCATACAAGTAAAGCATAGAGAGGGCATTTTCCGCCCTGCGTTTTCAACAAATCTCCACGCTGAAATTGTGCATTTTGACTTACTGCTGTGCAGACTTGTAGCCGTATGTGTAAACAAGGCTCACAAAACTGTCATAGGATATAGTCTTAAGATCGTCCGTCTGATATCCCCCTGCACTGAGATCGTCTGTTGTAACGCCTGCTTTGTTTAAGATACCCTGACAATAGCCAAGCCTCTGATCCTCTGACATACTATCAAAGTCCACAAGACTTGTCGCCTGAGATACGTCAAACAGGCTGTCGTCAGCGTCCCCCGAAAGCTCGTCAACAGTGTATTCTGAAACTGTATCATCTGAGCCTTCAATGGTAAAGGTCTGCGTGTATTTTTTTAAGCTTCCGTCAGATTTATCAAAATACAGGTCGATAGCAGTAATGTATGTGTCGCCCGTATAAGTGTACTCCTCGATGTCGAAATCATCAGCCTCATCACTGTTTATATGACCATAGGTTCTCGGCAGGTTTTGCTTGACTATGCTTTCAAGAACGCCGTCAAGCTCCGTCACGTCTGACTTGTGATAAACACCGGTCACGTTATCGTAATCATATCCTGCTCCGTCAACATAGATAAATCCGCTGGTGCCTATATCCGATGTGACTTTCAGATAGATGTTTCCGCCCTTTTTGGCTCTTACTACCTCCTGCTTTGAGCCGTCGGCCTCTGTGCAGGTCGTTTTCAGAGTGTAGTCACCGTCAAAGATCGCAGCAGTTTTTTTAATAAGCTCACCCTGCTCGTTCAATACCTTGCTATCCGCATCACTCTCGTCACCCTTGCTGTCCTCAGACTTTGCGCTGTCGGCATTGTCGGCTGTTGAAACGTTCGACTTGCTCTCTGTGGCAGAAGAGCTGTCCTTACTATCCTTTGAACAGCCCGCTGCACACAAGCATACCACGCAAGCGCAGAGAGCCGCACATATTTTCTTTATGTCCATATGTAAATATCCTTTCAGACCATGTACTATATTTCTTTTTCAAGACAATATTGCCCTTAACATTATACACCCCTTAAACTTTTATGTCAAGAGATAAGGCAGAGCGTAAAGATCGGTGAATTATTTGCTATTTTACCTTATTTACGCACATAAATAACACAAAAATCACCTATCAATGTATACTGTGAGTTCATGCTTTTTTCACAAAAGTCTGGTATAATATTTGGGTATTCTGACGAAAGAACACCTAAAGAAGAAAAATATATGTGAAAGAGGAAGTAAAATGGAAGCAGGTCTGATAATCGGAAACCAAATAATAATAATGTTCATTATCCTTATTATAGGCGCATTTTGCTATTTAAAAGGAATAATCACAAAGGACGGTACAAAACAGTTGTCCTCATTCGCACTGAATATAATCAATCCTGTGCTTATATTCATGTCCTATCAGTCAAAATATGACAAGACACTTGTGCATGGATTGCTGTGGTCTTTTCTGCTGTCAGCGATATCCTATGCAGTGACTATCTTGCTCACCTATGTTCTTATAAGAAAAAAGACTCCCGACCTTGCGGTGGAGCGTGTTTCGTCAATATATTCAAACTGTGCATTCATGTGCATACCCCTTATAAACGGCATTTACGGCTCAGAAGGCGTTTTGTATCTTACAGCGTATCTTACGTTCTTCAACGTCCTTATCTGGACGCACGGACTTATGACAATGAAAGGCGAGCGTGACTTTTCTTCTCTTGTGAAAGCCCTTATCTCACCGTCAGTTATAGCCGTTGTGGTCGGTCTTATTTGCTATCTTACAAATGTCAGACTGCCAAAAGTTCCTGCAACAGCTTTGCAGTACATAGCAGATATGAACACGCCTATCGCCATGGTGATAGCAGGTGCAACAGCCGCACAGACCAACGTTTTGAAAGCCCTTCAAAACCGCCGTATCTACTACGTTTCACTGTGCAAGCTCATAATACTCCCTGTGGCAGGCTTCTTTGCAATGTGGATACTTGATCCTCCTCCGATAGTTCTTATGACAGTTACCATAGCCGCCGCCTGCCCTGCTGCGACCATGTGTACAATGTTCGCTGTAAACCTTGACAAGGACCCTAAAACAGCCTCAGAGATCTTTACAGTCACCACTATCCTCAGTGCTGTAACTCTGCCGCTTATAACTATCTTTGCCGACAGACTTACATATCATATTTAAATTCAGCCTAAGCAAACATATCCATATAAACAAAAAGACCTGTCAGCATTTCGCTGCACAGGCTGTGAAAAGATAAATAAGCTACGCTCTGCAATGCTTTCCGAAAACCTCGGAGAGCATTTTTTATCACTCTTTTTGCTGCGCCGCAGGTAATTCTATAAAAAGCCTGCCGCACACACTGATCCCCTTCATGACAACACCGTTCAAGAGATTTCAAACGTCTTGCCTTTATAATTTTTTATCCACCCATAGTATACACCTTACTTCATCGGTGCCTCGGATAATAAAAGTATAACATATAATCAATTCACTGTCAATATTTCTTTGAACAAATAGCATATAAATTGTATATTTCAATAAAACAACCAGAAAATTTATAGCGTTTTACACAAAATTGTCAGAAAGCATTCTCAAACAAGACACAATTTCTCCGCTATTTTACTTTTTTCTGCAAAATATTATCCTCCGCCCTCATAAAAAATCTGTATACATCTCCAAGAGAAGCAAGGTCACCGCATACTGTGTCCAGCAAATTCACGTTGAAAAGCAGCTTAGGGTCTTCACTGTCAAAGCTTACACCGATATCCTTTTTATTTAGCCACAAAGCGTCCTCACGGCTGGCATTTGGAAAATGGTCACGCTTATACTCGTCACCGAACAAAACGAACTTGCTGTTGTCTTTCAGCGCCTTGTGAGCCTTTTTATATTCCTGCGCCCCTGCAAGTATCATAGCCCTCATTTCGTCCATACTTTCTCTGTCGGTTTTGTAATATCCACAACCATAGCCGAAACCGTGGGTAGAGATATAGAAATAAAACTCAGGCATGGGGTGATATTCGCTTTTGTCACGCTGGCATTTCAAAGAACACCACACGCTCTCTCTGAATATGGGTCCGCCCTTGTTGTAACGTGCGTCTTTGTAAAGCCTTGATATCTTTTTCGGGTTGCATACTATCCTGCTGTCGATATCGTTCATTATAGGCGTGAGCGCAGTGATAAGCTCCGCAAAAGGCTCTTCTATGAGCCTGTGATAATCCGCCTTATGCTCCTTGAACCATTCCTTACTATCTCTCGTATGATTTTCAAACAAAAAGCCGATAGCTTCTTCACTAAATAGCATTTTTCTCTCTCCTTGATGTTTCTAAACTTATTATAGTATATCACGATTTGCATTTTTAATCAAGAAAAAAGAGCCTGCCAAAGCAAGCTCTCTTCCAAATGGATTTTATGAATGAAGTCCCATTTCGTAAGCGGTTTTCATGTGTGCACTGCTCTGCACTTCGCCCTTGTCCCACACGCCTGTGCCGTAAAGGATACCCTTTTCAACTGCCCCGTCAAGACAGTCAAGAGTAAATCCCCTTATGCTCTCAACTGTCTTTTCAAGGTTAGCGGCATTGGTATCAGCCGCAGTGAGTATATAATACACTTCTTTGTTTACCATTTCAGTGTATCTCGGCACTGTTCTGTCAATGAGTGTCTTGAGCTGAGCGTCCATGGTGTAGAAATAAACAGGCGTTGCAAAAACGATAACGTCAGCGTTCACCATTTTGTCCATTATCTCCGCCATATCGTCTTTCTGCACGCACTTGTGAGTGCTGTTGCAAACGCCGCAGCCTGTGCAGTAGTTCACCTTAAAGTTCCTAAGAAATATTTTTTCCACCTTGTGTCCTGCCTGCTGTGCACCCTTTATGAACTCATCGCAAAGCACGTCGGAATTTCCGCCCTTTCTAGGGCTTGCGGATATAACAAGTATATTTTTCATATTGTCACCTCAAAGATCAAAGAGTTTTTATAACGTCCTCGGCTATCTGCTCAGGGGTAAGATGATTTTCTTTCAGCACCTCGGCAGGGTCATAGCGGTCATAGAATTTCTTTTCAAGACCAAAGCAAAGGGTCTTTACGTTACTGTCGCCATAAAATCTTGCTATCTTCTCGCCAAAGCCGCCCTCAAGAACGCCGTCCTCAAGAGTGATAACGGTCTTGTGGTCAGCCTTAAGGCTTTCAAGCATTTCCTTGTCAATGCCTGTGATGTAGTAAGGGTTTATTACAGTAGCCTTGACACCTGTTTTTTCCTCGATAAGCTTTGCGGCTTCAACGCCCAAGCCGTAGAATGAGCCAAGTGCGATAACAGCCACCTGACTTCCCTGCTGTGTGATCTCATACTTGTCGAGCTTTGAAAGATCCTTTGTGAAAGACTTGCCGTCTGAAACAAGGCTTGCAGGAACTCTTATTGCAACAGGGTGTTCGTTCTGTTCAAGGGACCAATCCAGCATTGCAAGATATTCTTCCTTTGTTACAGGTGCAAGATAAACAAGCTCAGGGATATTTGATATCATCGGTATATCGTAAATTCCAAGGTGAGTAACGTCACTCATGCCGTAAACCGAAGCCGCAAAAACAGCTATTGTAACAGGGCTTTTATTTATGCAAACGTCCTGAGAAAGCTGGTCGTAAGTACGCTGTAAGAACGAGCTGTAAACGCCGTAGAAAGGCTTTCCATCGTTCTTTGCTATACCTGAGGCAAGTGCCATTGCGTGTTCCTCTGCAATGCCCACGTCCATAAACTGCTTGCCTGCTTTCTTTCTGACATCAGGAGTGAAGCCGAAAACCGTCGGAGTAGCGGAGGTTATAGCACACACGGACTTGTCAGCCTGCATTTTCTCAAGAAGATAATTACAGGTAACAGTTCCGTAATCCTCGCCCTCAGAATTGTAAAGGGACTTGCCTGTTTCAGGGTCGAACGGCATATGCCAGTGCCATGTTTCCTTATCCTTTTCCGCAGGAGCATAGCCCTTGCCCTTTTGTGTTACAATGTGAACGACAACTGGCTTTTTGCTGTCCTTCACGCCCTCAAAAGCCTCAATAAGCGAAGGGATATCGTTGCCGTCCTTAACGAAAACATAGTCAAGACCCATTGCCTTGAAAAGGTTACATTCAGCCTTGCCCTCGGTATCACGAAGAAGCTTGAGATTTCTGTACATACCGCCATGGTTTTCTGCAATAGACATATCGTTATCGTTCACAACGATTATGAAGTTTGTATCCATTTCCCCTGCAAAGTCGATACCCTCCAGAGCTTCGCCACCGCTGAGAGAGCCGTCGCCTATAACAGCGATAACATTGCCCTCCTCGCCCTTGAGATCTCTAGCCTTTGCAAGACCGCTTGCAAGGCTCACAGAAGTGGAAGTATGGCCAACCGTAAAAATGTCATGCTCGCTCTCCTCTGGGTTTGTGTAGCCTGAGATATCATCGAACTTGTCAGCGTCAAGGTAGGACTCCTTTCTGCCTGTGAGCATTTTATGTGGATAGCTTTGATGTGAAACGTCAAAAACTATCTTGTCCTTAGGGGACTCAAAAACATAGTGCATTGCGATAGTGGCTTCCACCATGCCGAAGTTAGGACCAAAATGTCCACCATGCTTGCTGAGTCTGAAAAGCAAAGCCTTTCTCATTTCCTCAGCCAGCGCTGTCATTTCATCAACAGTGAGCTTTTTAACGTCAGCAGGTGAGTTTATTTTTTCAAGATACATTTTCATTTCCTCCTGTTTTACTTATAATTTTTCTTAGCTTTAGCTTACTTATATTGTACCACCTGGAGTTAGCTCCAAGTCAACAGGTTGCAGAGATATTTTACATTTTATTAACAATCGACCTAACAAAAAAGCACGGTCATGTGCCGTGCTTAGTATATTTCTCTTGAAAAAAATCAATGCCGTGCTATAATTATAGTATCACCAATATCACACCGGAAAGGTCTTGAAAGCATGAAATACAAAGTTATAGACATAAGTGAAGAGGATTACGGCTGCGAGGGCATACCGGAGGACAGCGAACTCATGTGCAGTGTTTTGATCGAAAACTCTGACGGCACACAAAAATGGTTGAAAATAGCTGACCGATATCTCAGAGAAAACGACATTGATATAGGCAGTGTCATCACTGCAGACTAGCCTGCCTCCCCTGGAATATCACGCATTATCCATGCAAGCTGTTCTTCTGTAGGCTCTTCTATCTCATAGCCGTTGACATGGTCGCCCTTGAAACAGTTTTGATACAGCTCCACCCATGCAAATGTTGACAGTTTGCAATCAGAATAGATTTCTTTTTCACCTTTGTACGGCAGATTTTCAGGATAGCAGGTCTTGATAATAGGATTTCCATAAGGGGTGCAGTCCTCGAACTTATCCTTATTGCTCCCAAAAGTGTCTTTACAGCACACTCCCCTCAATGAGTATCTTGCCACAAGATACTTTTCACCCTCCTCATCAGGGTTCTTTTTAAACGCTATCTGCGCCAGCTCGACAATAGCTTCTGCGGCGTATATAGGACAAGGAATTAAATATCCGTTGTGTAGCTCAAAGATCTTGTCCTTGTAATGAAAAGTCTTTCGCTTTTCGATAGTGCCATATTCTGCATACTGAAAAATATTCAGCTCAGGGGCATCGGAGTAATAGTCGGTGACAATTTCCCCTGCCTTACTGCGGAAATAGCGTTGTTTCTGCGCTTCAAGCTGGTTAGATTCCACATTTTCATCAGAAAAATAATTGTGTTCAAATTCGTCGATATCCTCAGTAAAAAACGAAGCTGTACCGCTTGTGCATGAGGGAAAGTTGGCGTCAAACAAGGTTATTTTGTATATCATATGGATTTCCTTTCTTAGAAGCAGTGCCAAGCATTTCGGTACTGCTTTTATTATATTCTATTATGTTCCCATTTGAGGTAAATAAGACTATTTTTCTTTGTCGCAAAGAAGAAAATATTCGCTCATGAGTTTGGCGAGGTGCAACTACACTCATATCTTAAATCAACATCATAATTTTGTAAATAGTTTTATTTATAAATTGCCAATAATTTGTATCTTTATACGAATTGATACTGCAAAATTTGTAGCAGATAAACAAAAAAAGCCGCAGACAAAACGTCTACGACTTAGAAAACACTCTGGCAGGGGCAGAAGGATTCGAACCCTCGGCACGCGGTTTTGGAGATATTTACCAATTCTGCATTTTAATCGCACTTGACAAATCGTCAAAATATGTTATGATATAGTAAAAAATACAAGGAGGAAGAATTATGAGACTTATTGAAAACAAAAAGGAAGCAACTACACTTGCTAGTGGCTGCAACGAACTGATCAAGCCCGAAAAGCTGACTAAAATGCTCAAACAAGATGAGGCTATCAAGTATTGCCATGATTTCTTTGAATGTACCCCTACAAGGTTTGGCTTCAACGGAAACAAGATTTACAAGATCGACGAGGGAAAAGCTACTGCCGAGTTTGACGATCTTGAGGATCTTGAAGAAACATTCATCCGAAAGAACAGAGAAATGGACACAGAGCTTCATGAAGCACAGATTGAGGAACGAACAGAAGCTATCATGAGAGTAGCCGCTGAAGCTGACCTTGATGAGCTTGAAAGATATAAGATGTTCATAGACTATGAGATCGAAAAGAGAAAGGGTAACAATCCTCCTAATCCTTTTACCATGGAAAATCTCTGGTACAGATAGAAAACAAAAAGCTGATGAGACAATACTCATTGGCTTTTTCTTTTTCGGAAAGCTATGAAAATTGCTGCTGAACCTATCGGCAGCTTTTTTGATAGCTTGACTATCAGGCATAGACAGGGTAGCTCCCTGAGCGGCAGGATGGTGTTCTCCCCTGCCGCTTTTTCTATGTCATCATTCGGAGAACACAAAATGATATCAAGAAAGGATGTTCATTATGGAGAACACAAAAATTATTTCGATCATTACAGAAAAAGGCGGTACAGGAAAGACGACTACAACATTCAACCTTGGTTGTGCATTAGGAAAGCTGGGAAAAAGAGTGCTGCTTATCGACCTTGACAAGCAAGGCAACCTCACTTCTTACTGCTCAGAGTCCGCAGTAAGAAAGACCATAGCAGATCTTATATACAGTGCAGCGTCTGGCGATACTTCTATAGACTATGCAGAGTATATTAAGAAGTCAGAGAAAAATCCAAACGTTGACTATATATCCGCAGGACGTATGCTCGGTTCGGCTAACAGTGTGATCGCCTCATCCGCCAACTGTAACTATATACTCAAGCTTATGCTCCGTGATAAGGCTCTGACAGATACCTATGACTACATACTCATAGATAATCGTCCTGACCTTGATCTCCTTGCTCAGAATGCTCTCAATGCCTCAAACTTCGTTATTATACCTATAGACGCTGGTATTTTCGCATTTGACGCTATAGACCTCATAACAGAAAAAGTCAATGCTATAAAAGCGACTACAAACCCTGGGCTTAAAATACTTGGCATTCTCGAAAATAGAAGCAATATAACCACAACGTCTAAAGAGATAGACATTGCCTGCCGAAAGATATATGGAGATACAGTCTTTAATACTGTTATCCCAGCTCGTCCTGAGCAGGTCAACAAAACAGTGAAAAGCTATGCAGGATGTGTTAATTTGACAGGCAATACGCTTGCTGAGAAGTACACAGAGCTTGCAGAAGAAGTAATGGAAAGGGTGAATAGATAATGTGCAGCTTGCTTGAAAGACGCAGCCAACATCAGGAGAATATGCAATCTGAGGCTGAGAACATCAACCATGAGCTTGCCGCTGAGTATCTCAATCAGTGGCAAGGTACAGCTCAGAGGATCGTTGAGCTGGATATAAACAGTATCAAACCATACAGAACACCTGAGGGTAAAGAACAGCCATACAAGATAAGGCAATCCAAGGTTGAACGTCTGGCTATATCTATAAGGGACCTGGGCGTCCTGCAGCCAGTTATAGTTCGGAGAAAAGAAAGTGAATATGAGATACTCGCAGGTCATCATAGATACTATGCGGCTAGGCTGTGCGGTCTGACAACTATTCCATGCCAGATCAAGGACAACATAGACGACTTCACGGCATACATGATCGTAGCAGAATCCAATACAAGAACAGATGACGTTCTCCCCTCAGAAAATGCCGAGATCTTCAAAACGTACATGGATAAGCGTGGTATGGACAATGAAACCGCTACACTGAATGAGATATCTGAGAAATTCGGCGTTTCCAACACGACAGTATACAGATATGTACATCTACTGAAGCTATCCGCAAGGCTCATTCCAATGGTTGATAATAAGGTTATTCCTTTCGGACGATATGAAATGCTTTTAGCACATCTTTCCGAAGAACAACAGAATATCATAGCAGATTACATTGAAATGTATGACCTCAGAACTTTCCCAGGCAAATACATCAATGCAGTCTGTGCGTACTGTGACGAAAACGGAAACGAAGAACTGACCGTTGACAAGGTATACGATATCTGTCATCAGCCTAAAGCTAAAAAAACTGAGCAGGTATCAACAAGTATATACACGAAGATATCAACCATGTTTCCGTCCCTTGAAAGTTCTTCACAGGACGATATGGATGATCTTATAGTCAAGCTGCTTGCGGAACATTTTGCAGCAGAAGAAAACTAGGACACTTAAAGTTTCAGGTTTCCTTTTTTGTTGATATTGACAAATTTTTATATATATGATAGAATGGTGGTGATATAGATGCAGAAAGTAATTTCACATTTAAAAAGAAGAAATAAAAAGATTTTCAGTGATATTTCAGAGAAAAACATTAACGCTGATGTTAAAAACATTTGCAATAATATGGGAAGTGCTTTTTCTTCAAACATGCAAAAACTTTGTTACGACAATAAAATAGTTGTAGATTTGAAATGCGAGGACAAAAAACGTTGAATGAATTGCTAAATATAATAAATACAACAAATCCATTGAGTGCTGTTGGTTTTGTTGCCAACACATATCATGATTTTGACAAAAAGTTACATAGAACATTTTTTAGATCTAAATGTATAAAAGATTGCAATTATTGTTGTTATGATTATTTTTATATAAGTGAAGCTGAATTTTATACCATTGCATATTATTTATTTTGTTACAAAGATAAAACTTTCATTAATAATATTAAGCAAAAAGGATATCGTCAGTATCAAGCTCTTTCTAAAATCTATCCCGATGAAATAACCTATTTATCAAAATATGTACCGATACAGCAATATCAAGATAATATTATGAAATTCCGTCCAGATCAAAAAAATATGAGGCTTGACGTTTCATGTCCATTTTTAATAAACGGAGTTTGCTCAATATATCCTGTAAGACCATTTGTTTGTCGAGCTTATGGAACTGAAACTGGAGAACACATAAGTAAATGCAATAATGTGAAATATCGAGGAAATTTTAACTATGACAAAACAGATGACTTTTTGAAAATAATAACATTCACATTTGGTAACAATATCATTGTAAAAAGATATCCACTCTTTTACTTTTTTACGCATTTAACAAACACAACATTTTGGAATAATATTCAAAAAATACTTGAATTGGCTACAAATCAAATTTATGACCAATCAATTCATTGGCATGACGTTATATAATCGAAAAAGGACACTTGAAGTTTCAGGTGTCCTTTTTTTACAAAAAGGAGTGATTGGACAATGGAAAAAATATTTTATGGTTCACTGGGCGCAAGTCTTTGTATAGCAGGAATTTGGACTATTATAAGCGCATTTATTCCTGATAAATTCAGAATTTTCAAGAAAGGCAGGAAAGAAAAATGATTTTTTATGATGACGAACACGAGGAACTGTTTAATAAGTTGTGCAAAAAAATGCCCTATCTTGACGGCTATCACTTGTCACTTGCGTATCTCCTCACGATGGACGCTGTTTTGCGTTATCATATTGGCGCACTGTATGACGTTAAAAAAGATGTGATTATTTTCGAGGGCTTGAGCAAGCCTTTTCAGACTCATACGAGCTTGAAAACAACACGCCTTGCCTTTAACCTGTGGAACGGCACTGTTTATGACTCAGATCCACCTGAAACTTATATCGACAAAAATGGAGAAAAAGAATATGTACCAAGCAAATACTATGCGCCCGACAGAATTTTCCACTGCACGTATGCACCGTACTACTTTGAAGCAATCAAGATGAGATTCGAGATTTTTATGTAAGTAATGAAATGGAGGTAATGATATGAAAGTAAAACACTATCACAGAGAATATGACAGCTACAAGACTGAACGTCAGTGGGCGCTTGAGGGCTTTCTTGTAGCAGAAAATGTAGAAGGCATAGAGCTTTTGCCGAGCAAACAAAGCAAACAGCCATGTAAGTATTACCAAACTGATGAAGTCAGACCTGCAACAGAGAGTGAGTTGCAGGCTTTTTTTCAGCCCGAAAAAGAAAGACGCAGAGAACAGGCAAGGGCATATCGTAAGGCTAGGCTAGAACGTGAGCAGGAAGAACGTGAAAGAGAACTTGAAGAGGCAAAGTGGTGTGCTGTTGAGCCTTACAAGAAAAAAATTGAAGAATTGAGCATGATCATAAGATTACTTGACGAAGATCCATCCGAGATCATTGTTATGAACTATGAAGCAACAGGATATAAAACTGGAGATGAATTATTGCAACTATCCGTCATCAACTTCAAAGGGGATATTCTTTTTAACAGCTATTTTAAACCAAAAAAACACAAAGAGTGGACAGAAACTGAAAAGGAAAACGGAATAACGCCAGAAATGGTTGCTAATGCGCCACAAACGTCAGATATGGCTAATCAGATTGTTGCGATATTTAATAAAGCAAATTTAGTTTTGCATAATAATCAAGACTACTCTGATTACCTTTTTTATGATAACAACATCATTTTTCAACAAAAATACCGAGAAAAAATAAATGTCAATAAAATTTTAAGTAAATGTGATAACTTTGAACTTCCAAAGGATAGCCTTGAAAAATGTCAAGCTATTTTGAAAATCTACAAAGAAAAATTGCATTGTGTGGAGGAGGATAAATAATCATGGAAAACAAATATATAGTTTTGGACACTGAAACAACAGGTTTGAACGCAGCAGAGGACGAGCTTCTTCAGGTGTCTATCATTGATAATGAAGGCGCAGTTCTTTTTGATAGCTACATAAAACCCACACAGCATACTGAGTGGGCAGAAGCGGAGCGTATTAATCATATTTCTCCCGAAATGGTAGCTGACTCACCGACTATAGAAGAAGTGATTTCCGAGATTAATGATATCTTAAAAAGATATGATAAAATCGTTGGGTACAATGTCAGGTTTGACGCAGATTTTCTAAAGCACAACGGAGCAGAGTTTTTAAACACAGCAGAATATGCTGACGCTATGAAAATGTTTGCGCCAATTTATGGAGAATGGAATGACCAAAGAGGAAGCTACAAATGGCAGAAACTCACTACAGCCGCAGGCTATTATGGTTATGATTGGTCTGCGCATGAAGAAGCACACAACAGTTTGGGCGACTGCTATGCTACATTATATGTGTACAAAAAGCTCACTACCGATACAATGACTATCGAGCGTGTTATTGACGGCAAGAGGGTCGGTATCGAGCTAACGCCTGCGGAGATATCTCAGGCATACTATATCAAAGAGAGTGACGATAGACGGCAGGATATACTCAACGCTTTGGACGAAATGAATAGTCTGAAAATAGGCAACATTGACCTTTCAAAAGATTTTCTGAAAAACAGTAACACTTTTATTGATGATGTTATTTATCGCTATGAAAAAATGGACGATCACCTTGAGGATTATAACTTGGCTATAGAAGATGTGTTGGATAACGCTGATAAAAACTATGCAAACAAACTTGTATCTCATTACGCTCAAAATATGAGTGCAGCCGATAAAGAGCAGTATATTGAAAGCGCTGAAATGGCTATGGATTGGAATGATACAAATGAGCCTGCAATTTCAAAGATAGAACATATGGTATATGAAAAACTTATTGAAACACGTTCTTCTGAAAACACAGCTAAAGCTAAAGCATATATAGATAACATTTCAAAAAAGTGCCATAATGCTAACGACAAGTGTTTTGAGCAGTCACAAAATGATATTTTTCTTTCGGACAGACAGGCTGTACAGGCAGTAAAAATGGGCATACCAGTGGGCTATGTAACAAAATATGCAGGATATCACGGATCATCAGCAGCACTACACACATTCTATATGCTTTCCGAGCAAAACTTCTCAACGCTGAAAAATGACAAAAGCATGGACAAGGGTCCTGTTTTTCACTACACTCTTAATGATGATCAAAAGAAGCAACTGCTTAACATAGTTGACACTGCCCTTAAAGATCCAGAGTATGCTAAATGTCTTGAGCTGCCGAAAAAAACAACTCCGATGAAGAAAAAGAGTATGGGAAGAAAGTAGTAGCTATAAATGAAAAAAAGCAAATGAGCTGTTCACGACTATAGGATACCAATTATCCAAAACGACTTCAGCTATTTGCTTTGATAGTAATATATCATATACAGCCGTAAATGTCAAGTACACCTGAAAAAGCAGACACAAGGAGAAATCAAACAAACATTCTATATCACACTACCCTACCACACGTGGTAGGGTGTAAGGAGGCCCAAAGTTGAATAATGCAATTTATGAAGTCATAAACAACGGTGAGAACAGTTATTACTATACTCACCACGGCGGTAATTGCGTAACAGGTCCGCTAAGACTTGATCAGGCGATCGAATATGCACAGCATAATGATATCGCTCTTAATAAGGCGTTTGAAGCGATAACCTATTCAAATGAGTTTATGACAGCAAAAAAAAGCGAAAATGTATTTGAAAAAATAAATGCTGATGAATTGCCGCTTTACAAAAGAGTTTTTGACCAAAGCAATGAGATCAGTACGTATGTCACATTGGATCTCGATAAAAACATCTACAGATATTCTGAAAACGTAAACAGATACGGAAGTTTCGCCAAGGACTACAAGCTGGATCTCGGTAAAGTAATTGAAGTTGCCAAACAGACCGTTGAGGAATGTAACGTTGCTTATATGAATAAACCGTATGAGTTTACTGAACTAATCAAAAGAACAGATAAAAAACTTGACTCACTCAATAAGCAGCGTGACGATATTTTGAGAGTAGTGGTCGTTGAGCCGAACAAGCCTGCATATGAAAAGCTTCTTGACTGCTCTGAAAGTAAGCTGAGAGCAATGCAAAAGGTGGTTGACGGCTATATAGAGCCGTTATACGATTATCTTGATGACAGCAAAGCGCTTGCATGGGGAAATGAAGAAGCCCGTATATGTGAAATGCAGCCGAACAGAAAGTTTGACGGCAAGCAAGCGATATGCGGAACATTCTTTATAACTGGCGATAATGGTGAAGATAGCTTATCTTTGACAGAAAGCCAAGTCAAAAAGTATCTTGAGATGTTTAAAAAGCCAGACAGATTTACAGAGCGTGAGATCGGTGAGGCATTAAGATGTGAGGTGCATTTCATCTCATTCGAGGAGCTGACACCGATTCAGGCGCCAGAAAGAGCCGCCTCCAAGCCTAAGCCTAAAGGAAGTCCTAAAAGATGAAAATGCAATTTGATCCTTATTCGGAAAGATATTATCAATCCGAAAAAGAAAATATGCTGTACAGGATATCTGCTATGAAAACTGAGCCTGATGGACACACAACGGCGGTCCTTGAAAACACATTTGGCGGCAATTACATTGCTTACGGCTGTAAGCTCAGTGGGCACCGCATAGACTGGGCACACAAGAGTCAATGCACCTCAAAAGAACAGGCACTTGAAACGCTTGTGCGGTCAGAAAGCAATGATAACATTATCAAGAAGAACAGAGGACACCAGTCAAGAGGGCGATAAAAATATCTTGACGAATTTTGTAAAATATGATAGAATAGAGGTAAATTAAAATGGATAAATTAGCAACGATATATGTAATGTTCAACGTTATATACAGTACATTATTCATTATATTTGTTTGCGGAAATGAGGCTTTTATGACACCTTGGTGGGTTACTTTGATTGCGGCTATTGTTCCGGCAGTATTAACATTGATCGGTTCTTTGACGATTTCCAAAAGATCACAGCTCAGAAAAAACACAGAAGAAATCAAGAAGCTTGCTCGTCAGCTGGGTGTTAATGATGAAAAGACGTTTCACTCTGAGTTTTCGGAACAGTACAGCGAAATTCTGAGTGAAATACAAGACAACATCGGCAAGACGCCAAATGACAAAGCCCTCACAGGGCAGCACCAAGATATGCTCAATATATTGCAAAAGGATTTTCAGGTAATAAACGGGCGCTATGAAAAGGAAGATGAAAGCTATCGCAGCTTTACAATGCAACAGAAAGATCTCAAAGAAACTCTCGATAATTTCTCCAGAGATTATGCAAAGATAATCAACGAAAACGGAAAGCTTTTTAATGAGAACATTGTGCTTAGAGATACAAACAGAAAGCTTGAGGCTGAAAACAAGCAGCTTAGGACAGAGATCGAAAAGAACAGAGAGATAACCCGTGGAAACAGCCTGCATATGTAAGTTAGAGACGCTGTGATGTCTCTTTTTTATTGCAGTTTCATATATTCATATTTTTTTGTCGAATTTAGTGAACATCAACAAAAAAGTTTAGCCACACTTGTCATTTACAATGATAGGGAAATATAGTATAATTACATTAAGAAAAGTATAGGAGGAAAACCATATGAAGAACACAATGAAAGCCATAGCCGCCCTGCTCATCAGTGCGACAATGATAAGCATAACCGCCTGTGGCAACACAGACAACACATCATCAGCCCCTCCAAAGGCAACTACAACGGCTTCAAGCACAGAAGCTTCGGCTACCACAACGGAAGCCACACTGACCTCTCAGAGTGAGGAAACAACTTCCCTTTCGGCTACCACAACGGGAACGTCTGCAAGCACAAAAAGCACAAGCAGTTCTAAATCATCGACTAATCCAAAGAACACTGCAAAGGCGAACAGCTCTAAGGCTAGTAATGGCGGCACAGTGAATAATAATCAGAGCTACAGCCACAGCACTTCAAACAACGGCTCAGGCAACAACAGCTACAGCAATGACAATAACAACAGCTATCAGCCACAGCAGACGGAACGTCAGACAGAAAGACAGACAGAGCGTCAGACAACGACTAAAAGGCAGACCACAACAACGGCAAAGAAAACACAAGCTCCGAAGCCAAAGCCGACTACAACTACAACGGCTAAGCCAAAGGCAAACCTTACTCAGAGTGATATAGACAGACTTCAGAAAGAATTGCAGGCATACAGCAATGAATTGGCAAGACCAAGGGTTGAAAAGATATATGCACAGTTTGGTTATTCATCAGTAGATGAATTTTTAGCAGACACCGCAGATATTAACCTCGACACTGCTTCATGGATGACAGGAGATAATGTTTATGCACACGAAAAATATGCTGATGTATTGCAGAGCTTGAAAGAAGAAATACAAGACGAGTATAGTTATTATGACGAACACAACTTAACTCAGTCTATAATAATCATTCAAGCAGGAACAGATTATTATGGTCACTCCTGTTGGAACACATATTTGCTGAGAGCATAAAAACTGAATAAAGCGTTTAAGACGATTGATGAAAATTTCAATCGTCTTTTTTTATGCAAAAAAATAATATCCGCAAGGATTTGACATAGAGAAATAAATTGAAAGGGCGAGATAAAAATGAAGAAAAGTATCGTAAAAAGGATAGGCTCTTTACTCACAGTGCTTCTCCTTACAGCCTCAATCTTTTCAAATGGACTTGTTGCCTTTGCGGCTGACACAAAGCATACGCAGAGCAAGGTTCTTGATTGGAGCTACAACTTTGAAGGTTCAGGGCTTAAAAATGCCTATGACCCATTGACAGGCGGAAATACCAATGACGCATTCCGTTACAAGTGGGCGCAGGAGTTCTATTTCTGGAATGACGAAAGCGGAAACAATTGCTATTGTGTTCAGCTTGGTACTGAGCATGATAACAACATCGTAATGAGTTCATCAACATTCGATGATGAGGGCATAAAAAAATACTATAAAGATGTTGATCAAAGAAAGAATCTTAAAGTTGCTACAATTTTTGCGTATAAGGGTAAAACCAAATACGGTTACAACGCAGATACAGAGAGAGTAGCTTCTCAAGCTATGATATGGACAGTATCAGGCGGTTTTTTTGACAGTTCATCAGAAAATCTTTCTTCGGACGAAAATACGATTTTGAACCGCATATATGCTCCTTCATCAGCAGACCATAAAAACCTTGTGGATTGCTACAAGAAAATGAAAGGTGATATACTAAACTATTACAAAATCCCTGCTGGTGCAACAACTGCCGTAAGAACAGCCCCTACATACGAATTGAAGTATAACACTTCAACAAAGAAGTATGAGGGTACAATAAAGGCTGACAGCAGTATATCACAGTTCGATTTTTCAAAAGTTGACGGAGTTACATTCAAGAAAGACGGAAGCAACATTAAGGTTTCCGCCAATGAAAACATCAAGGCAGGAACAAAAACTGTTACTCTGACAAAGGCAAGAGCAAAGAATAGTGGCAAAATTGAGGAATGTGTTCCACTTTTCTACAAGGGCAAAAATGACTCAGGCTCTCAGGCGAAAGTTGGATATATGTCAGGCAAAGACCCTGTTCAGGCATATATCAAGCTGAAAATTGATATGCCTACAGGCAACGCTGACCTTGAAAAGAACTTCATTGATTTCTTCGGAAACGAGGAAACAAACGTTGCCGACAAGCTGAAAGCTGTTAAATTCAACCTTGTTATGAAGAACGGCGACAGCGATCTATTCATCAAGGCAACAGGCAGCGACGGCAAGTATACATTCAGCTCAACTGTTTCACAGGCTAACGCTACAGATATGACACTTGACGCTGACGGAAATATCCACGTTTCAGGTCTGCCGCAGGGCAGCTATTACTGGAAGGAAACAACTACAGCTAATGGCTATGCACTGAAAACCAAAACAGACGTAACTGTTAAGGCTGATAAAACAAGCAAAACAGTAGTAGATAATCAGAGAACATCTGTAGACAAGGGCGAGCTTGTTATCTACAAAACTGACGAAAGCGGCAAAAAATATCTCAGCGGAGCCAAGTTTGAGATAACAGCAGCCGAAGATATAGTAGTAAGCGGCGGCATAACGATACGCAAAAAGGGCGACATTATCGACACAGTTACAACCGATGAAAACGGAAAAGCTGTTATTACAAAGGACATCTATCAGGGCTATAGCTACACTGTTACAGAGATAGAAGCACCTAAAGGCTATTCGCTGAACAGCGAGCCTCAGACCGTGAAGATAGCAACAGATACGGCTGATTTCGGCACAAAAGTATCCGTTAAGAACTCACCTTGGACAGCACCTTTCATCATCACCAAGAAAAACCTCGGCGGTGAGCTGCTGCCGAACTGCGAGTTCGAGATACTTGACGAAAACAAGCGTCAGATAACAACAGGCATTACTGATGAAAACGGCATTGCAACGTTCTCACTTGGCTACGGTAAGTATTTCTACCACGAGATAGCAGCACCTGAAAAGTACATCATTGACGATACTCTCTATCCTTTTGAGATAACCGAAGAGGGCGTATCGGTATACGCTGAAATGACGAACTATCTCAAAGAGGGTTCTATCAAGGTCACAAAGACCACAACAGGCAACCTCAACGTTAAGGATATAGGGTTCATCGTTAAGGGTATCTCCGACACGAACAGCGACATAGAGCGTGAGCTTTTCACCGATGAAAACGGCGAAGCACTCTTTGAAAATCTCCCTATCGGCAAGTACACAGTAACAGAGGACGGCTCAACAGTTCCTGCGGCTTACCTTGTAGCTGACGAACAGGAAGTCACAGTTGAGTATAACACAACCGCAGAAGTCAAGGTCACTAATGAGGAAAAGACAGGCTCTATCAAGGTTCAGAAAAGGACTGAGGGTCAGAAGAATGTTGAGGGTATCACATTCTACCTCAAGGGTACATCAGACAGCGGCAGAGAGATAAACATTCCTGCGACTACCGATAAGGACGGCGTAGCGGTCTTTGAGAACGTACCGGTAGGCACATACATGGTTATCGAGGACGAGGAAACAGTACCTTACGGCTATCTTGTTGCCGATGAAAAAGAGGTCACTGTTATCTACTCAGAAACTGTTGACGCAGAAATAATCAACAACGAGCAGACAGGTACTATCAAGGTACACAAGAGAACAGAGGGTGATCTGAATATTTCAGGTATAACCTTCTATCTGAAGGGCACATCAGACACAGGACGTGAAATAAACATTCCGGCTGAAACAGACAAAGACGGCATAGCAAAGTTTGAGAACGTGCCAATAGGTACATACAAGGTCATCGAGGACGAAAAGACCGTTCCATACGGCTATCTTGTAGCCGCCGAAAAAGAGGTCACAGTAACCTATGCTGAAACTGTTGATACTGACATTTTGAACGCTGAGCAGACAGGTACAATTCAAGTGCATAAGAAAACTGCTGATATGACTAACGTTGAGGGCATACGTTTTATTCTTTCGGGTGTGTCCGATACTGGCAGAGAGATAAACATTCCTGCGATCACCGACAAGGACGGTCTTGCAAGGTTTGAAAACGTTCCTATCGGAACATACACCATAACAGAGGACGGCAGCACAGTACCTTATGGCTATCTTGTTGCCGACTCAAAGCAGGTGACTGTAACATACGCACAGACAGTTGACACGGATATGGTGAATGAGAAAGCTCCTGATACGCCGAACACAGGCGTAACGGACAATGACACAGACGGTAGAACAGCACTGTGCAGCGTGGCTATCATTCTCGCAGGAGCTGCGGTCCTGATGTTCAGCCGAAAAAGAAAAGAAAGATAATTGATATTGTCTGAAAAAAGACAGTAAAAAGGGGATCAATTTATCTATCATGAAGAAAGCGCCTGCAACGGGGCAGGCGCTGGGGAGGAAGAGATATGAATAATGAGAAAATAAAAGGAATCGAAGATTTCTCAAAGGGAATGTGGTTAAATTATGATTGTAGGGTGGCAAAAGAAATACCAAACAGGCAGTTTCTAGTGATAAAAACATCACACGCAAATAGTATTTTAAATGGTCTTAGCCTGTCGGGTATTCAATTTTCTGCTAAGTATGATGAAAGAAACCTTATGTTATATTATGCTCTTAATGATAAGATAAAGGTAAAAGAAATACTTAATAAAGCAAAAACTGATACTGCCAATTTTATCGAACAATTACTTTCTGACTATGATTGGGGTTCTAAGGAAAGCTATGCTTCCCTTTTGCCTGAAATAGCTGATATTATGAGTATTTCAACTTCTACATTAAAAAAACATCCTCCTCTTGTACAATTACGGCTTGAAATGGCATATGCACATTTTTGGTTTTCTGATAAAAGAACTATTTATGACGTACTCAGCTCTATCTTGAAAAACTACTTATAAAGTACAAATGTTATAGACAAATCGAGCAAGAGGTAATTATGACATTATATAAAAATATTTTGATTCACTTAAATAAATACGGACACAATATAAATGATATTTTATGGGTTGGAAACACAAGGCAGCATATGAACCTATCTATATTTTGGAACTTTGCCCAAAAACACGATTTAAAATCGGTCTATAAAATTCCAGATGATTTCATTATTGTTGGTTCAGATTTTTGGCTTTCAAAGAAGTACTGTGATGATGATTTCTACCAAGATCTATCGGATTGTTGGAAATATAACAAATATCCGTCAAAACCATCATGTGAAAAAAATGAATGGGTATCATTCTTTAACACAGATGAATTATCTTTCCTTAAATTAGAGTTTGGACTAACGACAAATGCACACAACTCAGATTTCTAAAACGAATGACATATTTGAAAGATAATGGGTATGAATTAATTGAAGTATAGCATATTTATTTACAAATTGCAAGCAGTTTAAATAGAAGAAAACGCCTGCAACGGGGCAGGCGCTGGGGAGGTTAGAAAACATATGATAAAAATACGCATAGAGGGTTTGCCAGAAGAAGTTGAAAAATTCACAGAACAGCTTGAAAAATACGGATATGAGTTCTTACAGAAAAGCGAAACCTATCCGAACAGAAATTCGGTTTATGTTAGAAAATATGTGGAGATACGGTTAAAAGAACAGGAGTGAGAAAATGCAAAAAGAAATTGAAATAATTAAAGACGGTTTGTCATACAATGAGGAGCTTGAGTGCATTGCAAAACGTTTTGGTATGACGCATGAGCAAGCACTTAAAACGATAGTTGAAGAAGTATACAACAGTGAGGCAAGTTCTTTGGGCTTTAGCTTAAAAGACGCCTTAGATTTAATACATAATTGTGATTGCAGATTTAGCGAGTGCGATCCTAGTCAAGATGTGCCATTTTAGTTGACGTGGAGGTTTTAAAATGCAAAAAGAAATTGAAATTATAAATGACGGCTTATCATACAAAGAGAAGCTTGAGTGCATTGCAAAACGTTTTGGTATGACGCAGGAGCAAGCACTTAAAAATATAATTCATGATATATATATTAGTGAAGTAACGCTTTCCGAATTTAAAGACGCCATTGTTTTAATTTGGGACAACAATCATGACGAATGCGTTGAGTTTGACATTGACGGAAATGTTATCGTTGATGACAGCTCTGAGAATGATCTATATGAGGGTGATACCGCTTTTTAAAGAACTTGACAACAATGCAGTAAGTATTGTATAATTTAGTCAATATACTAAATATAAGGGGAATACTTACTATGAGCAGTTTATCACAAGGAATACATAACGCTGTATGTATAGGTGTTATTTTTACTGGCAAACATCAATCTTTTAATAGACCACTACCAAAAGTAACTATATTGTGGGAGATAACTGAAAACGAAAAAATAAAAACTTTTTCAAGAGATTATACCTATTCTTATTACGAGAAGGCAGAACTACGTCTGCACCTAGAGTCTTGGCGAGGCAGACCTTTTACAGCGACTGAATTATCCAAATTCAAACTTCGCAATATATTAGGCGTGCCATGCAAATTGGAAATAGCCAAGAACAATAAAAATTACAAACAAGTAGAAAATGTTTACCGTTTTCCAGCAAAGGAACAAGCTCCTAAACGCAAATCAGAGCTTATTTACTTTGATATATCAGATAAAACGACTTATTCAGAGATACCTAATATACCATATTATATAGTAGAAAAGATCAAAAACTCACCTGAGTATAAACAATCGTCACTTAAATTATAACATAACAAAGCATATCGGACACTCATCAGTAATGTTGAGTGTCTTTTTTTATACCCGAAAGGAGAAACGCCATGAATACTGAAACTCCAAAGAAAAGCAAATTCGATATTTTGGAAGAGATAATGATAAACTTTCAAAATGATTATGAAACAGACAATGCTCAGACACATTGGGTGAAAACCTACAAAGAGCGGAAAGAGAGATTAATTCAGCTTCAAGAGGAAGAATATGAACTGCAAGCGAATGTCATTGATGACGCACACGATTTGGGCTTTGTTGAGGGCGTAAGATATGCACTCAACATCATGGATATGACAGACACAGGAAAAAACAAGGAGCTTTTGGAACGGCTCTTAAATATTCTTGAAAAATAAAAAAAGGAGGAAAATCATGAGAGTAACAGTTGAGATCAATGATGAAATGGCAAAGGCGATAAAACTGTATATGACGAAAGCCGAAACAGAAGAAAGCCTCGAACAGCTTATCCAGCAGGGGGCTGAAAAGGCAGCCAGCAAAGCCTTTGTTAAGTATGTGCCAAAGCCTATAAGAGATTACTATAAGCTTTTGGATCAGCTCAGGGAGGAAAGATCATGAAAAGAACAGTGATACTTGCAGCGGTAACTGCCCTGCTGTTGTCAGGCTGTGGCAGCTCAGACTCATCTTCTTCAGATAGTCCGAAAGATAGTTATGTCGGCAAATTTGCAAATGACATTTCTTCTTCGGTTGCCTCTGATGATAGTGGATCGTCACCAGAAGATACAAACAGTATTGAAGATGTCACAACTGCTGCACCAGCGACAACTACAGAACCGCCTCAGATCACAGCACCGCAAGCGGAAACAAATGAAACTACTAAAAAGCCAAAGATATACCACATTCCCTCAGCCAATACTACCCTGCCGCCTATTCCTATTTATTTCAAACTAGAGAGCAATGACAGCAACGGCTTATCAATGTCATATACAGTGGAAAACTGTAATTGCAATGCCCAATACGATATATTATCCGTTACGATCGATGATATGGATGTTACTTCGGTATGCAATAAAGACAGTTTTGAAGCCACAAGCGGAACAGATGTAAGCGGTGCAGTATCCATAGGATATGGTAACGCAACGCCGAACAGCACCGTGACTTTCACAGGCACTTGGACAAATACCGATACTGGAACAACAGAGTATTTTGATTTTCATTATAGTTTTCATATCTCAGAAATAATAAAGGAGTGAGAGCATGGCTATTGATTTAAAGGATCAAACCTTTGGTGTAGAGATCGAGTTTACAGGTATAACACGAGAAAGAGCTGCACAGGTTGTCGCTGAACATTTTGACACCTACTCGTCCGACCCAGATTACTCTTGCTATTACACACGAAAGATATCTGATGACACAGGTCGTGAATGGAAAGTAATGCGTGACGCCTCAATAGACCCAGTTAGGAAGAACAGATCTGAAACATATAACATGGATGAATACCGTTGTGAGCTTGTTACACCTATACTGAAGTCTGATAAGGATATGGACGATCTTCAGCAGATAGTTCGAGACCTAAGAAAAGCGGGAATGAGAGTAAACGAAAGCTGTGGCTTGCACGTGCATATAGGGGCAGAAAGGCAGGACGCCAAGTCACTCACTCGTCTGTCTAACATCATGTATCAGAAAGAAGATATCCTTTACCACGCTCTAAAGGTCCCAGCAAGCCGTGCAATGCAATGGTGCCGCAAATCTGATGAGGACTATATACGTCGGCTTAATGCCGCCAAACCGAAAACAAAAGAAGCACTAGCAGATATCTGGTACCGAAACACCGACGGATATGAACGCCGTAATGCCCACTATAACCGCTCTCGTTACAGAGCGCTCAATCTTCACGCATATTTCACAAAAGGAACAGTTGAGTTTCGCTGTTTCAACTCAACTACCAATGCAGGCAAAGTCCGCACATATGTGAGGTTTGCGCAGGCTGTCACCGCCCAGGCTCTTAATCAGCGCAGTGCCGCTGTACATAAAACTCAATCAAGTAACGAATGTTACACTTTCCGCACATGGCTCATACGCATAGGGCTTAATGGGGATGAATTTAAAGTGCCGAGAAAATATCTTCTGGAAAACCTTGAGGGCGCAAAAGATTGGAAAGATAAGGCGGCAGCTATGGAGCGACGGCGGATAAGAGAACAGCAGGCACAGCAAATCGCCCAACGTCTAAACGATATGAGAGCCGCCTCGCCTGAGCCTGAGACAATAACAATAAGCAGTATCATCCATTCTCCAGATCGTGAGGTCAGAAATGATAATTCTTTTACCCTAAGAGAAAGGATAGTTATGCTGCTTGAAAACGTCCGTGATGATGAAAGTGTTACTCCAGACGAGCGAAATAACATATTCTCTGTCCTTGGTATCAGTCACAATGGGCAGGAAAACTCTATTGAAGAGCTGCTTTCCACACGGCAGACACAACAAGCAAGAGAAGCAGAAAACACTGTTTCACAGCCTGCAAGACGAAGAAACACTCCAAACAGAAGCAGATAAAATGTCCTACCACACGTGGTAGGGTCAAGGAGGGATAATATGATTACTGATGAAGAATATGACGAGCTGATGAAGCTTTTCTTTTCCCCTGATAATACACCAAAAGAACAGCCGAAAAAGAACGAGGAATATAAGATATATGTAGCATACGGAAGCAATATCAATACTGAACAGATGATGTTTCGCTGTCCCGACGCTGAGATATATGCAACAGGCATGGTGCAGGACTATGAGCTGTCATTCAATAAGGTGGCAACGCTCCAAAAAAAGAAAGGTGAAGAAGCCCCTGCCCTGCTCTGGAAGCTTTCTTCTTCGGACGAAAGATCACTTGATAAGTTTGAGGGCTATCCTCACAAATACAAGAAAATAGCTGTTGATGTGAAATGCCAGGACAAAATCGTTTCTGGCATGGCATATGTCATGGTCAATTCAAAGGACTACAACACGCCAACAGAGGAATATTATCAGCGAATAGAAAACGGATATATAGAAAATGGCTTACCATTGGAATATCTCGAACAGGCATATGAAAAAGCAGAGGAAATGGTCTGTGAGCGTATAGAACGTGACAACAGCAGTATCTCACTGTTTAATCGTGAGTACCTTGACAGCATAAGCAACAATGATGATATAGCAGTAAATGCTTTCAGAATGGGCGCTATGTATCAGCAATATTTCAACGATAATGACCTTGAAGCGTTTGAAATAATGGATATGGTCAAGGAATACAAAACGGCTGACCGCTTTGAGCAGGCACTGAAAGAAATTGAGTTAAGAGAACAGATCGGCAACCTTTATTGTGCCTATGGAAGTAACATGGATCTCGAACAGATGAGATACAGATGTCCTAATTCAAAGGTAATATCAACAAGCTACATTGAGGACTACAGGCTTCAATTTAATCAGCACGCAACTATAGTTAAGGACAAAGGCACAAAGGTCCCCGTTGTTTTGTGGGAGATCGCTCCTCAGGATTGGAGAAACCTCAACAGATATGAGGGATATCCGTCATACTACCGAAAAGAGCTTGTTAATGTAAAGGTCGGCGGCGTAGAGCGAGCCTCATTGGTCTACATAATGAATAAGCCTGATTTCGCTATATCTCCACCAACGCAAGCATATCTCGATGGGATAAAACGAGGCTGTAAACAGCATGGAATCGATACAGGTTATCTTGATAACGCATATGCAGACTCAATACAAAAAGCCAGGCAGTTTCAGACAAGATGTAAACGACCTTCTAAAAGCAGGTGATGATAATGAGAATTGAGACCGCTCCGTATGTAAAAGCCGTTATGGGTGGCAATGAATATGCTATACAAAACAGTCCGAAGAATGTTGCGGCTGCTATTTACAAAGCAAATGTCACACAACAGAATATAAGCATTCTGACTCCAGATAATGTTACGATAGTATCTACCTTCGGACCGTTTCTTGATCGCTGCACAGATCTTGACTACACAAATAAAAAGCTTATACCAGAATTGACGGCAATGCAGACGCTTCAGCAGCCAGTGCCGCAGGTGAAGCTCTACCGCAATAATGGCATAAACAAAGATAAAGGAATGAACAGATAGGAGGGATAAACCGTGTATAAAAATGAAAAGGCGTCATCACCGCCAGTAAACAACAAGGTCGTTGATTTTTGCTGTGGAAAGATAATAATGCTGTTGTCAGATCACCCAGGTAAGCTTTTTTACCAGGACTCAGACAGCAGCATTTATATTTTAGGCGAACATCTTCCTGACGCAGAGCCGAAGCCTATAGCTCTGCTGTCAGAAGAAGAACAGCAAATGATACTCAGACACTATGAACAGCGAGGGGGTAATCACATATGAACGTCTTTGTACCAGGGACACGCTTTTCTGACGAACAGATACGTGACGCACGAAATATGTCATCCTGCGAAGTTATCTCCTCTGTTACAGGCTTCAGCTTTGAAAAGTGCGGCAGTGAGTGGAAATGTAAAGAACACGACTCACTGAGAGTTTTTAAAGACGGAAAAGGTTGGACGTGGTATAGTCAAAACATAAGCGGAGCTAACTGCATTGACTTTCTCATGAAAAGCGAAGGCTACTCATGGCAGCAGGCAATAACGTCGCTAACACAAGGAAAGTATACGCAGAGCGACTATGCTTTTCGGAATGACGAACAGCCTCAAAAGCCAAAGGAAATAAAGCTGCCTGAAAGGACAGAAGGCAAATACTCCCGTGTATATGCCTACCTAATGAAAAAGCGCTGCATAGACCTTGAAGTGATAAACTACTGCGTGAAAAACGAGTTGCTCTATGAAGATAAGCGTGGAAATTGTGTGTTTGTCGGAAAAAATGACAATGGTCAGCCTAAATATGCAATGCTCAGAGGAACATATACTCCCGAAAATGGACAGCCATACAAGGGCGAAGCAAGCGGCTCAAACAAAATGTACGGTTTTCGCATGGACGGCACCTGCGAAACACATCTCTTTGTATTTGAAGCTCCTATAGACGCTCTCAGCCATGCAACGCTCAATATGCAGCGTTCAAAGGATATGGGCATAGCTGATTGGAAAAGCAGTTGGAAACGGCACACAAGGCTTGCTCTTGGCGGAACATCTGATGTTGCCCTAAGTACATATCTGACGACTCATCCGAAAATAAAAGAAATATCTTTTTGTCTGGATCGAGACGAGGCAGGGCGAACAGCTTCTGCAAAATATCTTGAGAAATATTCCGTACAAGGATACAAGGCCAATATCTATGCAGTGCCTGAAAACTGCGGAAAGGACTACAACGAATATCTGTGCAAAGTCACAGAACACAGGAAGAATGTAAGCCGTCAGATGTCGGCTTCATATAATAAGCAGCGTAAAACACGCTGAAAAGAAAAGGAGTTATCTTATGAAAGTAAAAAAGATCACTAAAAACATCTCGGCAGCTATAACAACTGCGATCCTTGCGGCATTTTGCTCTGTAAATGCCTTTGCAGCCGACAATGACGGCTGGACAAACTTTTTCACATTTGGTGATAACTTTGCAACAAACCTGCAGAAAGGTTTGAAAACAGTTGCAACTATTGCGGTGATCGTACTCGCTATCATGGTCATCTCAGGCGGACGTAACTGGGTGGACAAGCTCAAGTCAACAGGCGGTGGAATACTTGTCGGTATCGCTATCGGCTGCTATGGCGCAGGTATAGTTGCAGGAATGTTTGCATAACACAACAGGACACCAATTCGGTGTTCTGCAATGCTATATGATGAATATGTCATTGCAGAATACCGAAACGAAAGGAGATAATCATGGAGATAAAAACCTCAAAAAAGCACAAGCTTTTGTTTTCAGCATTTACAGTATTTTTGTTTTCGGTTTTCATACCGATAGCCGTCTGTGCTGTAGATGTGGACTACGAAAACCTGCCCCTTGATGTAGTCAAGCATATAAGCAAGGCGACCTACTGGAAAGATATTTTTAGAAGTCTGGGGTTTGCCATACTTAGTTGTATAGCAAAGCTTATAGATTGGTGCGAACAGGCATTCAATCAGGTGCTGCACTTTAATGTTATGCACCTCTTTAATCAGATAACAGGAATGTCAGATACAAACAAGCTCGTTTCCGTAATATTCACCATATTCCTGCTGATCGGAGCGGCTGGAGTAATGTTTATGCCCGAAAAAATAAGGGTAAACGATTTTCTTAAAAGCATAATTCTTTCAGCGGCACTTATAGTTGCACTTCCAGCCCTGCTTTCAGAGCTTACGAGCATGAAAAGAGCGGGACTTGCTGATATAAACAATATCGAATATAGCGAAACACAAGGCGACTCAGATTTCACATACACTCTTGGTGATATACTTCTTCAGGAAAATATTATTGATATGACTAAAAGTGCGATCAATAATAAGCTGAGTTATTACAGTGAAACTGATCCATTACCGAACAGTGTCTATGATCTGAATATAAATCAGCATGGCGGCTCTGGCTGGAACAAAGAGGTAGTTGATATATCCGCTGAGGAATCATCGCAAAGACGATATGAAGATCTGACCTATGATGATATGGCGGAACTTATGGACGTTGGTTATGAATACAGATTTTTTAATCAGGTCATGGATCGTATGTCCCTTAATGAGGAGCTTGACGGTGGAGTTGTGTTCACCTATCAGGCTGTCACTGGTGTAAGCTCAAGCGGACAGCCTATTTATGAGGAAAAGACAACTACCATTGCGGCATATAGAACGAGCATACTTTGGAACATGGCTTATCAGGCAGATGTAAGAGAGGCAGGACTTACCGAAAGTGTGCGGTCAGCACGTGACATTGAGTCAGCATTCAATCTTCTCAGAGATAACATTATTCGAGAAAGAAACAGAGTATATAATCAAAGACTAAGCCGTTCAAATCAAAGCAATGTAGACGCATATTATCAGTTTGAAGATATAATGACCCAGCAGGAATATGACGATCTTGACACAACAGACAAGATGATCCAGTCGCTGACAGTAGGACAAGGAGCCGAACATATCTACAGATATAACTACGATTTCTGGTTTTCACTGATATTTCTTTTAACAGTTGCAGTTGCCATTATCCTTGCAACTTTCAAGCTTGGAACAATGTTATTTGATATTATCATAACTCAGCTTCTTGCAGGTGCTATCGCCGCAACAGGCGTTACTAATTCAGGCAGAACAAAAATGGTGGTGCAAAATCTTGTATCGTCATATGTTATCTTCATCCTAGTCGCCTTTATGCTTAAGGTGTACATAAAAGCCATACTTATTATCCATAACATGAGCAGTCTTAATTACATAACGCAGCTTATCCTTATAGCTTGCTTTGCAAAAGGCGTTATAACTTGCCCTGATTTCATCACAAGAGTTCTGGGTATTGACGCAGGAAATAAAAACAGCATGGGAACAATGTATGCAATGTCATCGGTCGCAAGAGGATTGGGTATGGCTGGAGCAACAGTTGGCGGATTTGCAGGAAGCGCTGCTGGTGCGGCAGCAGGAACAGCTTCGGGCTTTGCTACAGGTGCATATTCGTCTATAAAAAATGCTCAAAATGGTGGACACGGAAAAGCCTACACAGCTTTTGCTACTATCGGCGGAGCATTAAAAGGAGGAGTTACAGGAACAGCAAACGGATATAAGGCAGGCGGCGCATTAAGCGGAGCAAAGGCGGCAATTGTTTATCCTAAAGCAGCCGACACGGCTGGAAATCAGTCAAATAGCAAGAATCAGAATAGTAGTGCAAGAAGCACAAGTCCGAACAGCAGCAATTCAAGCACACCAACTGCAAATATCAATACAGAAAGCCAAACAGCTTCCGCACCTGAGCAAAGCACTTCTGAAGAACAAAAAACTGCTTCTTCAAATTCGCCAAGCAGTAATGCAGAGTCAGATACACCAACAAGCAATGCCAATACGAACACAGCAGAAGCTCCAAAGGGTCACGCTTTTGATATGGCAAAACCTAACGATAGAAAGGAAAAATAAAATATGGGAACAGTACCTAAGTCAACCAAAGCCGATATAAAATTCTTTCTCGGGCTGTCACTACAGCGCATAGGAATAGCGATAATGGTCGGTTTTGTTTCATTCTCAATATGTCAGGAAATGATCAGCAACGCATGGTTACAGATCATAATGTCACTCATATTCGTTGCAATATCACTTGTTTTGTCGGGAAGATCTCCGTCAAACCCTAGGATCACCTTTGCAAAAGGTCTTATACTTTTTGTATTAAACTTCTTTGAGCCTAAAAAATTATACGGAACTGAAACAGAAGAATACCGCACATACAAGGAAAGAGAGGCTGAACGAAATGCCAAAAAGCAAAAATAAAATAAGCTATTCACAATGCCTTGACTATCTTGCTGATATAAAGGAATACTGTGGCAATGGCATTATAAAGCTTTCCTACCGAAACAAAAAGACAGAGCTTGCCTGCGTTATGCAGATATCAGGCATAGACATTTTTCATTATTCTACTGACGATATCTACGCCGTCTGCAATAACTTTGCAAAAGCTACAAATGCACTTTCACTGCCACACAAATATATATTCTCAGATAAACACCCTGACCTTACGCCTCAGCTTGATTATCTTGAATATAAAAAGAACAGAACAACTGGTTTTCCAAAGGTCTTTATAGAAAAACAGATCCAGACTTTAAAGAACGCAGCCGAACAGCAGCGTGACAGATTAGCATATCTCATAGTATATGCCAAGGAAAATCAAGAAGAAATGCTTGCGAAAGCCTGTCAGAAGTACATCTCACACATGACAGATACATCTGTTAAAATATGCTCAAAGCCTGAGATACTCTACCTTTTCCGCAAGCACCTTTGCTGCTCTGACACACCGTCTTGCAGTGTAAAGTCCATTCATCCACTTGAATATATCAGACACCAAGGATATGCTCAGATCGACAACAACTATGTCACAACGCTTATTGTAAATGACTACCCTGCTACTATAAAAAATCTTGAGATCGCAAGTCTTATACAGCGTCTTGAGGGCATAACAGTAATGCTTGACGTTGATTACAAGAACAAAACTCTGGTACTTAAAGAGCTTAACAACAGTATGAAAGAACTCAAAGGACGATTTGCAATAAACAGAACAGATAGTGAAGATCTTGATACACAGACAGAGCTTAATAAGCTTACAGCGATCCGTGAGGCTATAGTTAATGATAACGAACAGATGATGTATATAACAATGCGTATCATTTTGTCCGAGTCTACCCTTGAAAAGCTCAACGACAAATGCACGAACATCTCAAAAATGCTTGAGGACGAGGGTATATCCTGCTTTATCCCATATAACGAAATGGCAGACGAATACATTGATCTTATAAGGCACGACAACATTGCAAACACGCCTTTTCCGCTTCATGATACATATAAAATGCAGTATCCTTTTTACTATCAACAACATCTTGATGACAGATCTTTTATTTTCGGAAAGACGGTAACAGGCGGTCTTGTAAGCATAGATTTCTTTGCCCGTGACTCATACAGACAATCATACGATATGATGTTCATAGGAGTAAAAGGCTCTGGTAAATCAGCTACACTAAAGTCATTAGCCCGTGATTATGTTTCCCTGGGCAACAAGATCATGATACTTGACATTGAGTCTGAGTATCGCACACTCGCAGAAATGTTCGGTGGACAGGTGATAAGGCTCAATAAAAATTCAACGCTGAATGTACTTCAACTAAGAAAAACAATAGACTCATCACGAGAAGATGACGCAAGCAACGAAACAAATTATGCGTCAGAGCTTTCACGAATAATCACATTTTTCTATCAGTATGCACCCTCTCTTGGCGAAATGGAAGCCGAGGAGCTTAAAGATGTTATACAAGAAACGTTTGCCAAAAAGGGCATAACACAAAGCACTGATGTGTCCACTCTTTTGCCAGAGGACTTCCCTATTTTCTCTGATCTCCTTGCAACTATACGCAGCAAGCTATACAACAGCGATCGCTCATACAAGGCACTCACGCCAAGAAAGATAGATATTTATGAAACACTTGAAGTCATAGTAAAGCAGCTTGCAGAGGGCATTTACTCATCAATGTTCAACGGATATTCCAATGTGAATATCGAAAACTCAAATGTTATAGTCTTTGACGTAAAGGCTCTTTCGGAAATGGACGAGCGTATCTATAATGCTCAGCTTTTCAATATTCTAACCCTTATGTGGTCTGAGACTTGTCAGAATGTTGAGTACAATAACAATATAACCAATCCATATGACAGACGTTATGTTGTATCTCTTATAGACGAGGCTCACAGATTTATCAACGCCAAAAATCCGCAGGTCACAGACTTTATTGAAAAGCTTGTCCGCCGAACAAGAAAATATGACGCTTCTCTGTGGTTTGCTTCACAGTCTATAAGCGACTACAATCCCACAGGAAACTCTGAGGGAGCAGAAAAAATTAGAGTCATATTCCAGCTCGTACAATACAAATTCATATTCAAACAATCAGCAAATACAGCAGCTTCTCTGCACGAATTTTTCCCTCAGTTTACAGTATCAGAGCTTAATTCAACGGCTGAATTTGAGCCTGGTGAGCTGCTCTTGTCGCTGGGATCAGGACGAAACAAACTTCACTGCAAGCGCTATGTTGATGACGCAACCATGCTTTATATAGGAAACTCACGTGACAGCGAGGAGATAGTACACAGGATCTTTGAAGAACTTTATCACGAATATTCTGACGAAGAATACGGTGAGCTTATAATGCAGCAAAGAGAATACTTCCATAAAGCATTCACAAATGAAGTTTTCGATATGCTTGGGTATAAACCTACAGACAGCGACACGCTATATCAGATAGTATTTATGGCTGTTGACAGGCTCATAAAAGAATACATAGGCAAACGAAAAGGAGCGTGGTAAATGTGACAAATGCTAAGAGTTCAAATATCATATACGGTATCTTTATAGTATTTACCATGATTGTTATTGGCATTATTCTTGCGTTCAATGGCACAAAGGAACGTGAAAGCAGCTCTGTTGACTATGATAATTCTCTTTCGGTGGGTGGCTATGCAGTAAAGATAAACAACTGCATTTACTTTACAGACACCAATGAGATAGTATTCACATTCAAATATAAGGCTATGGTCGGCTCTCCCACAAACAGTATTCCTGAGATATACTCGATAACTTATTCGCTTAAAGACGAACTTAACAGCAAGCTTACATACAAGACGCAGGACAATTCAGACGAAGAACAGCTTGTTACCTGCACCGATTTTGACAAGGATCTTTATTATATCAAGATCAATTTTATATCAAAAGAGCCTGATTATTACGATCAAGATACCTATGATGACTTTGGTGATGTAGTCAAAGGTGCTTTTCATGAGGGAAAAAAGTATGACAGCTATGTGCAGATAGATGTACAAGATATGCTCAAAATGACTAAAAATGAGTATAAAACATATACAACTCAAGCACCTGTAACTGCCACTGAAGAAAGCTCTGCGGCTGATAAGGTCATAGATCCAAGTGGCACGTTTGTTATTACAACAACTACTACTCCAATGACAACAGAGAGTTCTGAGCCTGCAACCACGACAAGCACAACGTCTAAAAATTCACATGAAAGCACTTCCAAAAAGAAAACCAATGTGGCTGTAAAGAGTAATCAAGATCATGATGAACAGCAGATCGACGAGCCATATGTATACACAACAGAGCCTAGGCGGTATGAAGATAATGACCACTATACCGAGCCACAGCAAACTCAAAGACAGACTGAGAGACAAACTCAAAGGCAAACAACAGCTACAACAACTACCGCTTATGTACCCCCTGAGATAAAGGGGCTAAGACTTGAAAGCAGCTATAGCAACAATGATGTTAGGCTTAATGTAGGCGAAAGCACAACGCTTACTGCGGTCATTTCGCCCTCAAATGCTGTGGGAAATATAATCTGGGAGTCCAACCGAACAGATATTGCAGAGGTAGACAGCAGTGGCAGAGTTACCGCAAAAGCAAAAGGAAAAGCAATAATAACGGCAAGAGCTGAGGATAACAGAGCAGTATCCGCAAGCTGTATGATAACTGTAGAATAGAGGTAAATGCAGTGAATGAAGAACTGTTTTTTGAATATCCACTAAAAGATGAGCGTGAAAAATACGAAGCTGAAACACTGTCGGGTTGTCCTGAAAATCTGCCGTCGGCAAGAACAAAAGCTTTCATACTGTTGTGTGCAGGCTTCATTATTATCCCCTTGTCTGATATTTTTCCTTCGGAAAAGATATCCACTATAGCAATGTTTGCAGGCGTTATCTTGATCGTAATATCCCTGCTTATAATGAGATCTCTACTCAGTGCAAGACGAACAGGAGTTGAAATTTCTGCATATGAAACATATATTGAGATCACTTCTCTTGATAATATGAACAAATATCCACGAAGAACTCTTATTGTTTCATACAGCGACATTGTTATGTGTGATGTTTCAAATGACGGAAAAAACGTAATGCTGATCTACAAAGCAAATGTCAGCACCGAGGATTGCGTTGATATAAATGGAGAAAAGGCTGCTAACGTTCTCAACGGCACATTCCCCATAAGCGTAAATCCATACACATACGAACACTTTTTCTTTCTCTATACCGCACCAAAGCTTTTCAGAGTCAGAACAAAGGGTTGGAAAACAGTAAAGAAATTCGGCACAGAATATGAATATGCCGCAAAATATTTACAATAAAAATGGAGGTAAAAAACAATGGCTTTCACCAACAAAAACAACAAGATCACAGTAAAAGGCTTTCTTTCAAGCAACATTACAGAAGTACCAAATTCAAGCTATGCGCTTACATTTATGATAAAAGTACCACGTCCTGCTCAGCAGGATAGGCGTATTATTTATGATGAATTTATGGTTTATGTATGTGACAATAAGAATGCAACTAACGCAAGAGCAAATCTTACAACAGGCGTATCAGTAAAAGTAACAGGCGAATTAAGAATATGGCATGACGGCTCTTACCGAATTTGCGCCAATGATATTCAGCCTATATGGTAGGTAAAAGTCAATGGAAATGAAGATAAGAATAACCGACGAACAGCTTGTCAAACAAATGGATGAGGTCATAAAAGAGGAGGGATTTACTTCACGTAATCAGTTTATAACCTATGTCATTTCAATGTATCTCACCTCAGAAAACAAGTTTTTTCTTCGAGCTTTTTCGCCTGTTATGCGTGAGATATGCAAAGAAAGCATTGACGAACAGAAGAAAAACACAGAGCATTTGCTACAGAAAAATGAGATCATAATGCAGGATATGCTCAGAACAATGAATGATATACGTGCGGTATTCTACTCTGAAATCACCGAAAAAGAAACCAAAGAGAATGATAAAAAAAATAGAATTTAAGGTACTTTTCTTTTGTTTTTCGGAAAGAAAGTGAAAAAGCGCTGTATGGCATGATACAGAAACGTTATGGCATTGTACAGAAAATGTATGGTATTGTACGGAATTATTATGGCATAATACAGAAAACGTATGGCATTGTACAGAATTATTATGGCATAATACAGAAAACGTATGGCATTGTACAGAAATCACGGTGAAAACACCCCACTTTTAGGACGGATAAAGCTCGGTACTACCGAGCTTTCCAACGGTTGCTGGGGCATACCTTTATGCTCTTGTGTCTTTCACTGGGTCTTGGAGTGGTCTTGGCACCAAAATTGCACAAATATGGAAACAAGAAAGAGGGTAAAAAGAATGAAGAAAACAATAGCTATCACCGAAGAGTGCAACCAGCTTTTGAAAGAGCTGGCTGAGAAAAATGATACCACAGAGTCGAAGATAGTCAAGTGGGCGATCGAGGAGTACGCTGCACGGAACAAGCCCGAACATCCAGATGAGATCGTGGAGATCCGGCGGAGGATCGTCAAGATACAGGAACAGAATTTTCACCTGCTGAATATGCTCAACTCATTCATTGAGAAAATGCAGTTCACAGATGACGAGGGTTACTTTTCAGCTGAAGATCTCCCCTGCCGCTGGATGGAGGAGAGCAAGAACGAATTTCATCAGAAGCAGTTGAAGAACAGACTTGAAGCGATCAATAAGAAATAGGGAGATGTCTTATGTCAACACCTGCAGTAGTATTCTCACTGGGTTTCACCTATGATTGGGCAATAGGCGGCTACGACTTTCTGGAATACATGGATCGTCCAGAAGCCTTTGATAAGACCCGTCACCTCAATGACGAATACAAGGACTTCATCGACTATATGTCAAACTCAGAAAAATCAGACGGACTATTCAATGCACAGTCTGACCTGCTAACTGAAAGTGACAAAGAAAAATACCGTCAGCTCGAAACAGTGAGCCGTGACGCAGGCTGCCCTAAGTATTACGGTGTTGTATCCTTTGATAACAACTTTCTCATAGAGAACGGGTTAATGACGAGCGACGGCAAGCTTGATGTCCATGGGATAAAGGAGTTAGGTCGTGAGGGTATCAACGCCATGATATCAACGTCCAATAAGCTCGACAATGACAACGTGTATTGGACAGGAGCGATACATACCAATACTGATAACATTCACATACATTTCTCCATATGCGAATACGAGCGGCGTGAGGACCGCTGTAAGGTATATCGTGATAAGGATTGTATCGAGGTCAAAGCATTCGATAAGCTCAAGTCAAAGATCGTGAACAGAGTCCTTGGCAGTGATTATTCCAGGCAGCTCACCGAGCTTGAAAGGGAGTCTATCAAACCAGCTTTATCATCAGGATACGGCGGTTGTGCTGAACAGCTTATCAGACTTGCCGACAAGCTGCCCTCTGAAGGTGGTTGGCAATACGGCAGACCAAAGATGAGAGCATATCGTGACGATATAGACAAAACGGTTGACGCAGTTATAGCCTCGGATCCACAGCTCAGCTCCCTCTGGAAGCAGTACAACGATATGCTTGACAGCAGAACAGAATATCTCCGAAAGATCTACGGCGAGGGCGAGCGTCATCTGTACGCTACATTCAAGCCGAACAGACTTGAAGATTTTCATAGGGAGCTTGGCAACCAGCTACTCAATGATCTCGCACCGCTTACCGAACAGCTCCGTGCTTCTGCCCTGCCGCAGGCTCATCCTTCCGAAAATGAAAACAGCGAACAGTTTCTGCCACCACAGTACGAGGCTGATACAGGCGCCATAATGGATATTCCAGAATATTCGCAGCCAAACAGCTTTGATGAAGAATATTACAATTCGCTATATGCCTCTATGGACGCTCATCCGCCCGAAAATGAAGTGTGGTTTGACGAGCCGCCTATCATTGAAGCTAATCTGTATCCATATCCACAGGAATTTCATCCGTCCGAAAAAGAAACAGAAGCTTCTCTCAGAATTGAATGGACAGACAGATACAAGCAAGCGCTTGATCTCATGTACGGCTCACGAACAGCCGACGGCAAAGAACTGCCAAAAGACCTGCCTGCGGCGCTTGAATTACTTAGTCAGGAAAGCGATAGCGGAAACGTCCTTGCAACCTATGACCTTGGAAAGCTCTATCACATAATGTCAGATGAAAATAACGATCACACTTCACTCAGCGAACAGAACTACAAGGCGGCGCTCGATGGTTTTCAGAAGCTGCTGGACAAACAGACATCAGGCTGGCAGCATTCCTACATATGCTACAGGGTCGGTAAGATGTATGACAAGGGACTTGGCACGGTGCAGGACTACAAAGCTGCAAGAGAATACTATGAAAAAGCAGGCGAGAACAGATTTGCATACTTCTCTCTGGGCAATATGTATAAGTTTGGCTCTGGTGTGGAAGTGGATATGACCATGGCAGTCAGCTATTATGAGAAATCTCTTGCTTGCAAAGGTGATATGCCTTTTGCAAGCTACGCCCTCGGACAAGCGTATGAGCTTGGACAGGGTGTTAAAGCTGATGAACAGAAAGCGGCGCAGCACTACACTCAGGCACTCACTGGATTTACTGCGATATATGAGAAAAGTCACGAGGACAGTATAAGCTATCGACTAGGTACTATGTATCTAAAGGGAAAAGGAACAGATGTTGACCTGGCAAAGGCGGAAAAATACCTCCTGGAGTCTGCTGACAATGGAAACAATCAGGCTCAGTACCAGCTCGGTAAGCTGCGTCTTGCTCAGGACCGAATTGACGAAGCAGAACAGCTTTTTATCAAGTCTGCAGAGAAAGGTAACGTCTATTCAGCTTTTTCTCTCGGACGGATATACATGACCGAAGAAAAGCGGGATGACAGCAAAGCCGAACAGTTCCTGAAACAATATCTTGCTGGGTCTGATGATGAGCTTGGCATTGGCGAGTATGCTCTTGGCAAGCTCTATCTCTCTCAGGATCGTATTGACGAAGCAGAACAGCTCTTTATCAAGTCTGCAGAGAAAGGCAACGCTTATTCAGCTTTTTCTCTCGGACGGATATACATGACCGAAGAAAAGCGGGATGACAGCAAAGCCGAACAGTTCCTGAAACAATATCTTGCTGGGTCTGATGATGAGCTTGGCATTGGCGAGTATGCTCTTGGCAAGCTCTATCTCTCTCAGGATCGTATTGACGAAGCAGAACAGCT
>ENA-ORTG01000311-ORTG01000311.1-human-gut-metagenome-genome-assembly--contig:-NODE-311-length-53062-cov-4.367065_pt1 | contig 53062 bp, 41 predicted proteins | sample MGYA00241906_ERZ509176 | MGnify/ENA primary metagenome ERZ509176 (study PRJEB26280, sample SAMEA2338811) | human gut metagenome | biome: human gut; feature: human-associated habitat; material: faeces...
ATCTTTATGAGTGAGAAATCTAAAAACGATTGGCGGAAAGTACAGGACGGAATAAGTCTTGGAATAGCTTTTATTCCAATCCTTCTCTTAGGTGTTGTTTTCGTAACTGTTACACTTGCTATTGTAGCCGTAGTAACGGGTGCCATTTTCCGAGTGTGTTGGAATACAGCTATGACTACAATGTTCGGCTTCTCGAAAGTAACAATGTTTCAGGCATTTGTACTTGCTTATACAATCGGTTCTCTTAGAGCTGATTACTATAACCGTGCAAAATCGGAATATGAAGAACTTAAGAAGGAAAAAATCTTTGAAGAATTCCAAAACAAAAAAATCGCAAAGGTTGTATTTGTACTGCTCATTATAGTATTTGAAATTCTCTCAATTCTTATTGCAGTTGGAGTTACAATGTATTCTTGGAATAACATTCTTCCTCGGCTGTTAAATGTTGAGTTAGCTCAGATTAATTTGGGGCAGGCTTTTGGATTTGCTTATTTGTTCAACTTACTTTTTGGTTTTTCAAAATCTGAAGAAAAAAAATCCAAAGAAGATAAGAACATCAATGGCAAAGATATGTTGCACAAAACCACAGATAACATAGTGGTTGCAGAAACAACCAAAACCGAAGATTTTATCGACTAACCCCTAATCAATATGGTGTGAGTTTTTAATAAGACTCACACCACATTTTTTATATTCACCTTTTACAGTATATTGTACCTCGTAAGATGGATAGTTACCATTCGATCTTATGTAAAAATAATTTACTAACCATGCGTTACAATCCGATTCGGAAGGAGGTTCGATTGACATGTGCAGAGCATTTGAAGAATGGCAGGAAGAATGCATTCAGAAAGGCGTAGCAACTGGAATTACATTGGTAAAATGACAGATCAGCCCTGCTAAGCTAATGCTTGCAGGGCTGATCTGTCATCTTTTGATATATCAATTCTGTTGCATTACATATGTCATTTTTCCAGAAATGCACATCGTACAACATTCCTTTTCCCGTCATAAAGAACTTCTCAATCTTATTAATAATCTCATCACTTGTTTTAGCAATCTCTTCTTCATCTATTTTAGTCATGAAATCCACATTCCTGTTTTTCCAGCATTTTGTATAACACATCACTTTCCAGAAAAGCTTTGGTTTCCATATAATATCTTGAAGAAAGGAATTTCTTATCTAATGCTTTCCAGTCACCGTTTACATTTTCACCGACCAGATAGCTTCGCCATGATGGTGCATATAGAATTCTTTGCTTATCAGATTTATTTGCTTTATGCAATTCATCAAATCTTGGCAGTCCAACTTTCCATAAATCAGTTTTTGCAAAGCCATTCTAACGAAAAATCCGATAATCTACATCACATGCAACAACTATCTTATCCGCAATTATTTTTTCAGGAGAATACTTCCACGGCATATCAATATGTAAAACCCCATGCTGCAAATATATCGTCTCAAACTGCATTTGATTCGCATATCGGCTATATTCTTTTTCAGGAAATGGAAATACATTATTATTTTCAATAAAAGCCGTAATGACCTCTGAAGCATGTAATAAAAGTTCCACATGCTTTTTAGAGCCAAATATTACGGTATTTGCTTTTGGTGGAATAAACTTATTTTGTTTTTTATCCGTAAGCACATAATGTCGATCAACACCATCGCTCATTGTTATGTCATGACAAAATTGTTTCAATCCATTATCTATCGCAACTCCAGAGCAATCGTAATACAGCCAGATTTCTTTCTCTGGCTTTTTCTCTTCAACTTCTGAAAAATACCATTGATTTTCATGATATATGATTTTCACCCAATCTTTGATATATTCCGTCAACTCTGCATTAATTGGAACAAGCGGCATAAAATAATAGCTTGTCTTAAGCTCCGCTGTATCAAATTTAACTTTGAACCATAAATTCTGAACCTCTCTCGCATCACACTCATATTCAAATTTCCAAAATCTTTGTGTCGGCCCGTGCGACAAATAATAATTGTGTGTACTAGGGGAAACATGAATTGGGCTGCCCTGTATTCCATTTTCTACAGCATAAAGCTCAAATGAACCTTTATAAAACTGAAAAAATACACTTTTTAAGAAACCTAGCAATCTTACTTTTATTCCATGTACAGTAAGTTTTTTAACCACAATCTCAATATTATCAGAATTAAGCACTATATTACCTTTGCTGAATAAACTGACACTATCTGCTATTTTTTATGATGTTTTAATATTTTTTCTCTTTCATTATGACGCAAATATAATAATCCAAGCTCTGTTTCTATCAATTTTCGAAATGGTGGAATAATCTGTTCAAATAATATTTCTTCGAATTCTGCCTCTGATCTAAATTCATTTTCATCATAATAATCATAAAACTTCTTTCCATATGTGGATATAATTAAATAACCTGTACAGAACGTATAATTATTATGTTTAAATGACATTTTATGTGCTGAAATCGAACCATATTTTTTATGTCTTCCATCTTTTTCACTAACATAATAACGTTGCTGATTAATTAACTTAACTTTATCATTTTCAAATGATGCAGTCTTATCATTTGCTACCAAATAATGATAATATGAATCTTTTCTATTAACAAGCTCTTTCAAATCAAAACTCGCTGTCGAATCCTTTCCTGTAATCCATTTCCATCCATTCCATTTTTCAGATTCGCTTTCGGTCACATTTTTTTTAGAATGCTTAGGATACTTGTATATAAAAGATACGGATACATACTCTAAATCAATATGTGTAATATCAGAAACCAATGTTTTTAGTTCATCACATACTCTTTCTAAATATCTATGTGGATTATATAGTAATATATTTTCCTTATAATTATAATGCAGCTTATTGGTTTCATCTTTTATAAACTCGCCCTTTATTTTTTCGCAATTGGCTATTCTATCCAATACTTTTCTTGAAATATAAAACCTTTTATTCGTATCAATTATATTTTTTGCATCATTCAATTCTTTACAGTCACGCACTGTGATCTTGAACACAAAATATGTATCAATTGCAAATAATAGCAATACAATTATTATCTTGCCTGCGTTAGTAATAAAAGTATTCGGTATTATTTCAAAAATTAGTGGAATTGCAAAAGGTAAAACAGTAAATATTAATGCCTTACATATACTCTTAGAAATATCGTTCTTCATATACTTTTCTCCCTTGCATTCATTTGCTCATCCTAAGAATTAACATCATTTTCTCTTAACTATAACTTCATCATCTCACAGATTTTTTCATAAACTCTTTCACAATTTCTTTTATCGTTATACACAAAAAATTGATCCATTCTTTGACGATATATGCCTTTCAATTCATACTGATTTTCCTTATATGCACTTCGATATTTTTCATTGCAATATGGTGTTATGGTCAAAAGAGTTTTTAAAACTCGCTGACTTCCAACATATAGTACCTTGAAAATTTTACACAATCGTTTTGGAATAGATATTAGGTATTTTTCCCTTGTATTTCAGTCAGTCCCGTACTGGCATCCTGTCAGCATGATATTTTCTTTGCAATAAGGATGGAACTGTTTCTACACCATTGCGGATCCGAAAGAGATTTTTAAATTCTTCTGTTCCCATCATCTATTTTTATTGTAAATGAAGCTGTGAGGGAATCTCTACAACCTTCTCGTATAACCGCTGATATTTTAAGTTTGCTATATTTTCCATCCAAAACAAACGTGATATCGCTATTATTGCCCATTATTAATAAAAGCATTAGCATGAGAATTATTAAACGATTCCTTTACTACTCCGTTATCTAACACTCCACTATTTTTACTGTTTACATATAATCCAAACAAGTTTGTCTTATCTGCCAATACCCTTCCAACATTAATGTTCCCGTCCTCTTTAGAATAGGACTCCGTCTCTGGCAAAAGCTTTATTGCAATCTCACGGCTCCAGTACTCTCTGCCATTGATGTTTACTATAGAGTTATTAGTATCAACTGGAATTTTCTTACCATCTATAGACAATCCCAACGATACAAACAATAAATCAGGACTTCCGCTTACCTGTGATTTAAGAAATTCATTTAATTCCTTTTTCTCTGTATAATCACTGAAGTATTGCTCATTTTGCTGTTTTAATGTAGAGTTATCCTGTTTTAATGTGGCATTTTCCTCCTGTAAATCGCTATACGCATCCGCCAAGTCTTTCCAGTCATTATTTGTTCCGTTTAGCCTTATCTTTCAAATCAACTTCTAATTTATATCTTATTTTATGTCACTAAATTTTAGCTTCTGTGGCTTTTGGTTCCTACCTTCCTACACTTCACTTTAAACCATTTTTCCGCAACCCTCCATGAAATGGCATTTTTCCACTTATTACCTTTCATATTAAGTAATCTTCTGTGATACCTTTCAGAATCAACATGCTTCAACCATTTCAATCCTTTTAAAAAGTCAAGCATACCACGAATTACATAATATTCTGAAACAAAATCACCTGCTACATGATAAGAAGTAATCGTCTCATGCCACTTATTCAAGACAGCCTGTGAATCCAGCCACGGAAAATGAATGGCATTAACAAACAACGGATTTCTTGTATCATAATAAAGCATAATCGGTGTCTGTCGTTTATCAAATGTCTCATGCCACACGTGCACACCCTCAATGATAATGGGAGTTCTGCCACACCGAAGTCCATACTCTACGTCATCACAATGTATGAAAAAAGGTAAAACATCATTTTCCCTCACAAAGCTCATTGGGAAACAGCAAAACCACCATCCTCCATAATCAGCCCCAGAATCATAGACCACCTTTCCATAACAATAATCATCTGGTGTAATCTTCCTCATATATTCAACGTGTTTTAAGTCACCATAATTCCATATTTCCGCAGCAGTATACTGAATATCGGGCTTATCCAGACAGAACATCCGACCAGCCACCGGATTAAGTTCATACTGTTCAGGTACGCTTACTAGAAAATCATACAGAATATAAAAAGCATCCAACTCAAACTTCACATCATCATCCATGAAAATAACATGTGAAAAATCAATATTGCTGTTGCGTATTTCCTCTATTCCTCTCTGAAAGCCACCTGAACCGCCCGTATTTTTGTTGTGAAACACATGCAAAAAATCCCCATCATGACATTCCAATTCACAACCATTATCTATCACGAAAATATGCAGTTTGCCATAATAATCTCTGTCAGTCAAATCAAAAAATTTAGACTGTAACAATTTAGAAATATTATGCTCCACAAAATCATTTCTGTGATATGTACAAATGTTTACAACAATATTTATATTTTTCACATTTTCTCCTCTAAAACACATATGCTATTTAATCTTATATCAGCTCACGCTCACACATATCCAGTGCAGAGGCAATAACAGCATCCATATCATAGTATTTATATTCACCAAGTCGACCACCAAAAATAACCTTCGTTTCCTGATCTGCAAGCTTCCTATAATCTTCATATAGCATTCCGTTTTTCTCATCATTTACCGGATAATATGGCTCATCACCCGGTTTCCACTCTGATGAAAATTCCTTTGAAATAACTGTCTTAGGCAGATCATCGCCATCTACATCCTTACCAAATTCAAACCATTTGTGCTCTATAATTCTGGTCCAAGGTGTCTCTTCATCTGTATAGTTCACTGCTGCATTGCCCTGAAAATTCGGAATATCAAGCAATTCTGTCTCAAATCGAACTGAACGATACTCCAACGTTCCAAGTTTATAGCCAAAGTAGGAATCTATTGCACCAGTATATACAATCTTATCTGCCATGGCATCCCACTTATCCTTTGATACAAGATAGTCCTCATTCAATTTTACCTCTATGCCTTCCAGCATATTCGCAACCATCTTTGTATATCCGCCAATTGGGATTCCCTGAAATAGTGCATTAAAATAATTATTATCAAATGTCAAACGTACTGGCAATCTCTTAATAATAAAAGCCGGAAGCTCATTGCATGGACGTCCCCACTGTTTTTCTGTGTAACCCTTGATCAGTTTTTCATAAATATCACGACCAACAAGTGATATTGCCTGTTCTTCCAGATTTTTTGGTTCTACAATTCCTGCTTCTTTTTTCTGTTCTTCGATCTTTGCTGCTGCCTCTTCCGGAGTTACAACACCCCACATTTTATTAAAAGTATACATATTAAAAGGAAGTGAATATAATTCACCGTTATAATTTGCAACCGGAGAATTTGTAAAACGATTAAATTCTGCAAACTGATTTACATGCTCCCATACCTTTCTATTATTTGTATGAAAAATATGGGCTCCATACTTATGTACCTGAATACCTTCCACTGCCTCCGTATAAACATTTCCTGCAATATTCGGTCTCTTATCAATTACCAGAACTGACTTTCCTGCCTTCTTTGCTTCATGCGCAAAAACTGCTCCATAAAGTCCTGCGCCTACTACCAAATAATCGTATTTCATATTTATCTGCTCTCCTTTGAAATTTATAATAGAATGCAAGAAAATCTCTTGCATATTTATTCCTGCTACATTATACCAGCTGTGTGATATATTATTATTTTTTCTATCTGCATATCGTTTTTTCAACCTTGTAACTTATCATTTATTTCGTGTATTTCCCCTCTGCACGTTTCCATCATTAGTGAGGTATTCAATGAACACAATAAAACCAACTACATCTTTATCTTATTTAAATGCAACCGGTCTGATTCCCTATGGAATGACAAACGATTACATGTTCCGAATCATCCTTGAAAAAATAATTATGTACTGAAAGGGCTTATCTGTTCTCTTCTTTCTCTTAAACCAGAAGAAGTTGTTTCGGTTGAAATCCAGAATCCTATTTTACTCAATGAAGCTGTCGACGACAAAGAATTTATCTTAGACATAAAAGTTCTCCTGAATAATTCTGCTGTCATAAATCTCGAAATGCAAATGGCATATCAGCTCAATTGGAAAGAACGCTCTTTAAGCTATCTCTGCCGGGTTTTTGACCAATTATCACATGGACATCTCTATGGTGATATCAAACCTGCCATCCACATTGGATTTTTGAATTTTGATCCTGTTTCCAGCGAGTATCCCGAATTTTACTCAAGTTACAGGTTATTAAATGAAAAAACTTACACCCCTTATAGTGACAAATTTATTCTCCGTGTGGTAAACTTAAGGCAGATAGATTTTGCAACCGATGAAGACCGTGCCAACCGAATTGATTATTGGGCACGTCTCTTTACCGCAACTACATGGGAGGAAATCAAAATGCTTGCCAAAAACAATGAATTTATTGCTTCCGCTTCACAATCTCTTTATGAATCAAATGCGGATGAGATTACAAGAGAAAAATGCCGTGCCCGTGAAAACTATATATGCCTTGAGCGTACTCTGGCAGAACAGGAAAAAAGATTAGCTGAGCAGGAAGCTGAATTAGCTGATAAAGATAAGATTATCAAAAATCTTAAAAAGCAGCTTGCTGAAATTCAGTCTGCTAATTAATATTGTGGGTTAGAATCCCACCACCTTGAAAGTGGTGGGATTCTAACCCTTATGTATATGCATATCTTTTCTACAATACAATAATTCTTCTAAAAAAAACTGTGAATCAATGTGTATCGTAGACTACAGAATCAATCACCTCGAACGTACTTACATCAATAATTACAATATTAGCCTCTGCCATTGGAAGAATACTCTATAACATCTATCAAATTTTTTGATAAATTAAGCTTTCTTCATGAATGTATATTAGCATTTTCAACGAGTATGTGATATGCTCTTATTGTCCATTTGGACTACCTCCGATGTTTTGGTCTGGCTTGCGACACCATTCTCATTTTAACATAGACGGTTTTTTATTGATATCCTCACTATTTCCACTTACACTTTACTCCCCAGCATAGCTGGGAATTAAACTATTCATTTATTTAATTTACGTTATACTAGCTTTCCTTCTTTCTGAATTTCACGCTTTAATGAATCAATTTGGGTCTGAAGGTTTTCTATCATCGAATTAACCTCTGTCTCCCCAATAAATTTTTCCCACCCAATCAATTGGCATTCAATAACATTACCGATATATATTTGCGGTCTATTACTCTTATATGTCATTTGTACAAATTGTACTTCAACAAAATAATTACTTGTTTTTTTTATCGATAAAACTCCAAACGGAACCGGTGTATCTGCTATAGGATCAAAATTTCCTTGAACTTGCTGAATATATGAATTTTCAGGCAACTTATCAATTATTTCTTGAACTTTTACCCCTTTTACTAATTTAAGCTGTTGAATTCCACTATATACATTTAAAGATGCTGTTTTGTATGGTGCATATTTTTGATCAATTTTTTTTAGAACAAATTCCTCTGTTCCCATAGGTCTTATTTGTTTCATCAAAGCATTTTTTAACCATTTTCCTGATAATTCTTTTTCGCATTGTATAACACTGTTAACGCTTTCATAATCTATTGGAGTATTTATTATCATATCAATGTCATCATCAGATGATCTTGTATCTAATAAATGATGAAAAAGTCCCAATCGTCCAAACAGCTCTTTAAATCTATTTTCCCCACGCAACGGATTGATAAAACACGCAAACTGTTTTTCAAAGATTGTCGAAAAACAGCCTCCATGATATGAATCAGTAACTACAAATTGTGCATATTTAATATACTTCAACCAATCTTCTGGAGTTTTTATACTAGCTTCTTCATATCCCATGACATTTCTTGAAAATTCAGGATGCTCAATATCATATGCACATATTATTTTGCAACCCAATTTATTTCCTACGCTATCAATAATTTTCTTTTTTTCAATATTACCATCAAGAATATATGCAAATATATATTTCTCATTCACATTTACTTGAGAATCTTCTGCCATTATATTATATTCTTCTCTATTCAACATAAACACAGGGTCTATTACTCTTGTCGAATATACTCCAAATTCTTCTCTACACATTTGCACCGCTTCATCTTCTCTATTTGATATAGAATCAAATCTGTCCAAATAGTATGCACAATAATGTTTATCTTCGTCTGTACCTTCAAAATGTGGCGCTCCTACAGATGTAGCATACGAAATTTTTCTTTTCTCAGCATCTACAAAGTCAAGAAAAAAATAATATTTATATGCATAAACCTTGGGATTCCACAATTGATCCGAACCAATTAAAAATGTATCACAACTTTTATTAAGGAACTCAATATTTGGTGCAGCATCAAGCGAATATTCTTTACTGATTTGATATTTCCTTGCACCAAAATTTAATGCTATAGGATTTCTTTCAGGTGCATTATAACCATCGGTCCATAATTCCTTTGGTTTTCTTATCATCAATACACTATATCCAGCATTTTCTAAATATTTATATAACGCATATGCTGTAAAAATTGCTCCAAAATTGCGAGCAAACCATGTAGTAACAAGACCTATATCATATGTGAAATTTTTTGACTGATATACCGCCTTGGAAAAATCCATCCTGTTAAAGTCATTTAAAAACCTTTTTGAGCCAAAATGATGTTTGAATGGTGCAAAAATTGTCTTGTTACATGTTTCTCTAACAAATGACATAGGAACATTCCTTGAAACCTCTATGGTAGTGCAATTATCATATAAATTTTTCCCATGTTCATTATTAATTAAAACAAGTGACGTACCCTTTCCGTCATTAAATGTCTTATCAAATTTTTCAATATTCCAAAAGTCTCCTATACTTATATCACCTTGCCTTGGCAATCTTGAAAACTGACAATTTTCACAATTTGGATTCAACGATAGATTAGATAAAAAAGCTTGATAAAAACTATCCTTACTTGCTCTAGTGTGTACTTCCTCTCCATTATTCATGTATATATTCATTTCTGTCGACCATCCAAATACAGATTTATCTCTAAAATCAAGTCGTTTAATTTCTTTGCAATCATAACTATCTTTTAAATATTTTTGCAATATCTTTGTTGAAGGAACACCATGGCATATCAAATCTATTGTGAATAAATTATCATTCTTCTCACCAATAAATGAATATAAACCAGCAATTTGGCATGGACAACCACTATATAATACCTTCTTTCCGTCCTTAAGCAAGTCTCTTACAATTTCATATGTATTTTCTGTATTGCTCTGCACATATTTACTATTTTGTATTCTTGACAAATCATCTTTATTATTTGTAACAATATGGCTAACATAGTAATTTTCTTTCCAAACAGCACCTACAACATAATAATCCTCTTTATCCAAAAAATCGCTTGCAATTGCACTAAAAATCCCACCCGATGCTGTTGTTGATCTGATTTCATCTTTGGACCAGGCAGCATAGCATTTTGGATTATCTAAATTTTCAAATGTATTATGCAATCTTGGACACGATGTTACACATTTACCGCAATCTATGCATTTTTTCTTATCTACATTGGCTTTTAAAAATCCATATCTATCCTCAATAATCTGAATTGCATTTGCCGGACATACACTCTTACAAGCACCACATCCATAACAAAAATTTTTGTGTACTTCTTCATTAATATTCATATAGAACTCCTTCGTCTATCATACCTGTTTTACCTCCACCTCTATTCCTTGAGTTTTAATTCTCTCCGAATATAATCTTATTTTTTCTTCATTAGGCGGCAAAAAATCTACATACTTTCTTCCCAATCTTTCATATTTCTTTTTTCCCAAATTGTGTGCTTTTAGAATTTCAACTCTATATGGAGGACATTTTTTCAATAACATACAAATATTCTCGAGGTTTTCTTCTGAATCAGTATATCCCTGAATTAATGGTATCCTGTATATCAGTTTTTTTTCACCTCTATTTTCGTATACAGTTTCTATATTTTTCAAATATTGCTGCAGATTTCCTCCTAAATAATCATTACATTTGCAGAAATCCAATATTTTGATGTCTATATATATATAGTCGATAACTTCGGTCATCCACTTCACAGCTTCTTCTGAAACAAAAAGGGATGTTTCAATACATAAACTTATCCCTTCTCTATGCAACCAAGTGCATAGGTTAGAATAATACCTATGTAGAAAAAGTAATGGTTCACCTCCCGAAAATGTAACTCCACCATTTTTTCCATAAAACAACTTATCTCTAAGCAAAATATCATATAATTCCTGTTCAGAATAATGCTTCCCCCATATACCTACAGCATTGTACACACACTCGGCCGGGTACAATTTGTTACTACACTCTACAAAATGCACACACCTTGGATTACACTTTTCTGGAATGAAATATATTTCTTCTTTCCTGTTTATATTTTCAGGATTTGCACACCATGGACAATGTAATGAACATCCTTTAAAAAATACTGTCGTACGTATTTCTGGCCCATCATGCAAACTGAATCTTTGTATATTAGTAATTAGCGGCTTCATTTTTTAGTGCTCTCTCTATCACATATTTTTGGTATTCATCTGGTAAATCCTTAAAATATGCACTAAATCCCCATACTCTAACAATCAGATTTGGAAATTTTGCAGGATTTTTCTTTGCCTCAATCAATGTACCACTATCTATTACATTCATCTGCATTTGAAATACACCAGCATTAATACTTCCTTTCATTAATTGCACAAACTTCTCTAAATTATCTCTAACGAATGAAGGTGTCATTGTAAAGTCAACTACATTTCCATTAAAACCATGCTTTCCATAATTCAATTTAGATGCAAAGTTAAATAGCTCTGTTATATTACTATTGTCATCTGCTGAAATATGAATACTATATGGCTCTTTATCAAGCCTTCCATCAAAGGTCGCATTATTAAATTGACCCATAATAATATAGCCTGGTGAACTAAGTCCAAATTTCATTTTTCCACCGAATGGATTTTCAAAATCTTCAAGCGTTTCGTCTACCCTATGAATTAACCAATTCGTAAGTCCAATCACGTCTTCCTCATTATCATCAGATCCGAAATATTTTTTTGAATTTTTTAACAACTCATATACATCATCATGTCCTGAGAAATTTTTATTTCTCATAGCATAAATTTCCTTCAAACTAAATCTGTTTTGCTCATATACATACTTTCGAATATTAATAAGTGAATTAACGCAATTTGCTAATCCAACTGACAAAATTCCGTAATTGTTGTACTTTGCACCACCTTTTGATATGTCCTTACAATTTTCCCGACAACTTTTAATAAAAAAGCTCATCAATGGATCTTTTTCCCATTTGATATTATCAGTCAAATGAGCCATATAATTAGCATGACCACACAAATGAACACTATATGTCCGTATAAACTTATCCCATGTATCTAACTCATCCAAATTTTCTTTCTTTCCTATTAAATCAAAAGGAATTGCCCAGTCAAAAACTCCAATATTGTTTTGCTCACAACTATTTCCTGGAATAAGTTCCCAACAAGCTGATGTAGTATAATTCCTTGCATCTACCTCATCATAGCCAAATTCAATTAGTTTACTTACTACCATATCATCATTAGAAATTAATGGGCTTCCTATTCCTGTGACAATGCAATCAATCGCTACTCTCCACAGTTCATCTGGTATTTCACTCGTCACACGCAATAATATCTTAGGATCTGGAAGTTTACATTTTTTTATTGCTCTGATAAATGAATATGTAATTCTGTTGCATACAAGATTATTATTACAATCAACACCACCTAATATTATAATCTGTCCTGTGTCACCTGGCATTTCTTCGCTCTTCAACCAATAGTAATTGTGCAGTACCTTAAGGAAATCTGATAAAACAGTATCAAGATATTCATCAGACATATCATCTCGAATATATTTTTCCAAAATCATGTCCATTCTTCCGAGCCCAACCTGTATATGTCGTGTCTGCCACATCAATTGATTAACTATCAGTATTCTCTGTAATGCCTCTTCAAACGTCTCTGCTTTCTGAGTCCTAATTCTATCCATCCAGCTTAATACATTTTTCTTATTTGGCAAATTACTATGGGAAACCGCTTTTTCTAATCTTATAACATAATCTGCTATTATATCTACAATGCAATTATTTTCTAAACCATATTCCCCATTTTCAGAAGTCATTTTTAATTCTTCAAGTGAATTATCAAGCAATAATGCATAATCTACTGGGCAGTTTGCCATCTGACGCAAATTGATTTTCCACGACTTATATATATCAACGCTGTACGCAAAATATTCTGATTGGCAAAAGTCAATTGTACACTCACTTAAAAGCATTTTTAAATCGCTTACTTTATCTCCTGTGTTATATAATCTAGTTCCAAACAATCCCTTTACGAGGAATTTCATTTTTTCAAATTTGTTTGATTCCACTTTTATATATTTACGATATAAATTCTTACAATATGTCACATATCCTTGCGTTTTAATATCATATTTTATAAGAAAATATCTTGCAATCCTAAACGCCCTATATTTTATGCCATGTCCTTCTCTTACATCAAAAAGTTGCAACGGAGTTCCATCTGGAGATTTTATTGTTACATCAAATTTCTTTCCATCTTTAATTCCTTTCTTGATTACATTTATCTTTTCTTTTTTAAAACTTGTATTGCTCTTTCTTATTGCCTTAATTAATTTTTTTGTTTCTTTCTCATAGTTTTTTGCATCCTGCTTGCTACGCATCAAGTGAGTGCACATCCAGTTACGATAGAAATAATAAAATCTATTAATTCTGTTTTCTTCAACATTCCATATATCAACGCCTACATTAGCGTTCATATAATGATATACCTTACTTTTAGCACACAAATACCCTTCATATCGTTGCAATATTCTTGTTGAGTATTCTCCGTCATCCCCCCAAATAAAATATTCTTTAATAGGGAGTCCAATTTCCTTAATTACCCAACACGGTATGAGCATCGCAACAAATGAACAATGCGAAATCCTAATAATTCCTTCATCAGCGAATTCATTCCACATATACTCTGGTCTGCATATATTCATAAAACACGGTGTTCCATCTTTATACAAAACATTACTGGCCATAAATCCAACGTTTCTATCCTGTATAACAGAATAACTATCCATCATTTTTTCTAATGAATCTGGGAAACATATTGTATCATCGTCCATTATCCAGACAAAATCACAGCCTTCTCTGTATGCCTCCTTTGTTCCATAATAAAATCCACCAGCACCACCTTCGTTTGTTTCCTTATGGATAACAATTAATCTATTATCAATCACACTATCTAGATATTCTTTTGTTCCATCAGTACTCGCATTATTTATAATAACAATTTTATTTAGTGGATATGTTTGATTTAATAACGCATCTATTGTTTGCTTAAGCAATTCACATCTATTACATGTCACAACTACTGCATTTATTGAATATTTCATTATTTATCTCCTTTTTATTCGCATTTCTTCATTTCTTTATACTCTGTACAAACATATTTCGAATCACCAATCATCTTCAATTTTCCCTTTTCAATCCATACAACTTTTGAACAATTTTCAATGATAGTGTCCATGTCATGTGAAACAATCAAAACTGTTGCTCCACCGTGGATCATCTCTTGCACACGTTTCAAACTCTTCTTGCGGAAAAATTCATCCCCGACCGAAAGCACCTCATCTAAAATGAGGATTTCTGCGGTTTCACCGATCGTTGCGATTGCAAAACCGAGACGGCTGACCATACCGGAGGAAAAGTTTTTTACTTTCTCTTCCATAAAGCCTTCAAGTTCTGCGAACCTGACGATCTCGTCATATTTGGAATCGATAAATTCTTTGGAATAACCGATGATAGCACCATTTAAGTACACATTTTCCTTGGCGGTCAGTTCCACATCAAAGCCGGTTCCAAGTGTCAGCAGCTGTACTTTCCGGCGGTCGCACTGCACTTCGCCGTTGCTCGGTTTTAAAGCTCCGGACACAATTTTAAGAAGGGTGCTTTTGCCGGAACCGTTGGTTCCGATGACTCCTACAACTTCGCCCTTGTATACATTGAACGACACATGATCTAACGCAAGCAGCTCCCGGTAACTGATCTGTTTTTTCAAAAGCTGGATCACATACTCTTTGATACCGGAGACATTGTTCATTGCAATCCGAAACTGCATCGTGACATCCTTCACTGCAATGACAGGCTCCTCTCCTGCACGTCCCTCCGGCACAGCCATATTGGAATACTTTTCAGCAGCATTTTGTCCATCAGAATTCTTTTTATCGGATGAATTATCATCTCCGGCAGACTGTTCCAGTTCCGCCCGCCATGCACGGATCTCCTCCTCGGAGATATCCAGAGCAAGATCTTCTATCTCAAAATCATCTGCCGCATTTGTGTCAGAGGAAGTTTCGGATTCTCCTTGTTTTAATTTGTTTTTTCTGGTTTTAATCCGATTGTTTGTTTTCCCGGATACAGATGTACCATCCTGCCTCTGTTTATTTTTATCCATATGGATGACCAGAAAAATTGCAAGAAACATGATCACTAATGTCACAGCCAGAATGATGATCAATATTTTCATCTGATTCTGAAAGTTTTCCTGCCCTTCATTCGGATTCCAGGCTTCCAGCTTATTTCCGGTCGTGATCTTATAAAATCCGGTCTGACCTTCCATATCTATCGCATAGACGATGGATTCGCTCTGGATGATGTCAAGTGTCAGTTCCTGCGGCCACTCGCTGCACACATACGGAGACATGAAGTAATATTTTTCTCCGTTGACTGTGATGGAATTGCAGGGATACAGTTTATCTTTTTCACTGCTGTAAGCGTACAGGTAAAGGTTTTTTTGACTGTCCGCCAGATACACAAAACTGATATCTCCATTTGCTAACAGATATGCAGCCACTTCTGTTCCCTGATAGGTGATGGTTCCGGTATCATACTGGAAATCGATGTTCTCCGGCGTGTACTGGGAGAGATCTACCAGATAGTAGGTCTGCTCTTCCACCGGCACTTCCATCACTGTCGGAATATCCGAAACCGGATTTTCTTCTCCGGTTTCCGTCTCCTGACTTTCCTCCGGCGGAGCGTCCCCAACCGTATCTTCACCGGAAATCGTGACATAGGTTGACGCCAGAGTTGCCACATCAAACTCTTCTGCATTCTCTCCTGCAGTGTGGATCACTGCACTCTCTATTTTTATATCTGCCGTTCCACCGCTTCGTGTCTGGAACTTTAACATGTATTTGACCTGCGCATTGGCTCCGGTTCCACTTAACGTGATAACTCCGTTTTCCTCGGAATCACCACCTCCGGTGTACTCCAGACGCCTGTTATCATAGGATATTTTGACCTCATAGGTTCCAATCCTCGAATCTCCATTCAGGTATACGCCAATCGGAAATGTCTCATTGTCGGTTGCCGTATAATAATTAGATCCGAACGTGACCGTTGCATTTTCCGCACGGATTTCCCAAGGCATTCCGATTGCCAACACAAAGAATGTGCCCAGGAGTATTATCTTTTTCCATTTTTTCCAGATTTTTAATCTCACTTTTGTATCTTCACTCCAATCTCTGCTTTTTCCTTGTACTGTTCCTTCATGGATTTTATCTTCTGTATCTAACCATTATATTTTCTGCATCACATTGTTTTCTTTTTTCGAGAACACGTAGTAACCGATCAGAAAACTTACAATGCCCCACAAGATCATTTTGATCCATAGATCCGTCTCCGGCCATTTCTGATACATGACGCAGTCCCTCGCAAATGCAATGTAGACAAACACCGGATTGTTTCCGATGACTTTCTGCATCATCAGCGTTGTGCTCTCATACGGATAAAAGATCGCCGACATGTACATCCAGAGTGTCAGGACGATCGAATACAGGTATTTGATGTCCGCAAAAAACACGTATAGGATCGAGAGTACATACCCGATTCCCATGGAGAACAGCAGGCAGAAAAATACGTCGATCGGAAACAGTAACAGCGTCGGACTGATTTTGATCTGAAACACCACGAGCATGAGCACATAGGCAATACAGGTGTAGCCAAAGTTTGTCAACGCGGTATAGATCCTTGCCAGAACAAATGTTTGTTTTGGCAATTTTACTTTCAACAGCAGCGTCCGGTTATCGACGAGCGCCGTCATTGCAGAGTTCGTTGCACCGGAAAAGAGCTGCCAGAAAATCGTTCCGGTCAGATAGTAGATTGGATAGTTTTCAATCGTACGTTTAAAAATCGTGCTGAAAATCATGGACATAACTGCCATGGTCATCAGTGGATTTAACACACTCCAGATCACACCGAGAAAAGATCTCGCATATTTTCTTTTAATCTCTCTGTCTACAAGCTGTTTGATGACAAAGTAATATTGTTTCAGTTCTTCCTTATTCTTTCTCACGACTGTAATTTCCTGTCTGTTTTTTCTTCTCTATTTTCTTTTGAGCTTTATCTTCTAGACTTTGCGGTCAATTTCTTCTGCAATTTGATAATCTGATTCAGGCTGTAATTTACCTGCCATGAATCATATTTTGTTTTATCCATTTGCGGATATAAATGATGTATTTATAGAAAACGGCATGCAAACGGTTTCTCACTCTGCCTCTCTCATTCAGTGTTCCGCACGTTGCGATGCTGCCCTCGATCCACGCACTCTCATGGAGTACCTTTTTCCGGATGCCTGTCATGATGAGCAGACGGTTGAGCAAATGATGGTTTTTGATTTCCTGCTCTGAAAAATCTGCGGACACTTTCTGATTATTATCCTCTCTCACATCATCCGAGAAAAGCAGGCTTCCGTATGCCTCTGCCTCAAACTGTGTCGGGTTTCCCATAAAGGGTGATAGAAGTTCCTCCACATACCCACTGTCCGCCTGCTGCAATGATTGCTTTTTCTCCTGCAGAAACTCTTCCAGCCAGCAGATATACCGGCTGATGCGTTCCCGGTTCAGGTTCTCCCTGCTGTCTGTCACCGGAACATAGCTGATTTTGTCTTTCTCCCCCTCTGTCCTGTAGGATAATGTCATGCCCTCCGGTGCAGAAAACACTGCCTCAAACAGGCTGTTGCTGAAATGCACTTTTCTTTTGATCTCACCCCACGGCGTGAAGTAAAAACTGTGATAGTTTTCCCTTCCCTCCCCTTCCGGGATCTCATACAAGCCAAAATAGTATCCTTCGAGCTTTCTGTCCGGCTGTTTCTGACGGAGCAGATGTTCAATGCTCTGCTGGATCGTACCGATCCAGCCGCTGTCCACCAATGCATAAGGAACCGGTTCCAGCAGTCCTTCCTGTGTGAGATAGCCGATTGCCGTCCCATAAGCTTCCTTCGAATGGCTGTCTATATAATGAAATAAGAGCGGTATCTTTTTTAAGCGGTCTTTCAACTGCATGACCTCGTGATAATTGATGACTTTTCTGTAATTCTCCGTGTACCCGGCAAACGCTGCGATCTCCTCTGCCTCTTTGTCTGTCAGTGCTGCACGCTGCATGATTTTTTCAAAGGTCACATCGATTCCTCCGACACAAATGCGTTCCAGACAGCGTTCCCCGAGAAGATGATATTCCGGCACACGCACCGCATATCTTGACACTTTGAGATATCTGCACTCGATGTCCAAATCATATTGTTTGCAGAGCTGTTGTGCGGCAAGATACATCTGATAGCCATCCCTTGCCAGAAAGTAAAGCCGCTTTTTTCCGCTTTGCAGAGTCTCCTGCAAAACCCACAGCACATACTCATAAAGTGTCGGCGCAAGCACACGCTCATAGATTTCTTTCTCGGATTGGGCTTTTTTATAAGATTGTAGTCTCTGTTCTCTGCGGTCGGTCGGATTCATAACTGCTATACTCCAATCTGGCATTTTCGGGCATCTGTTCTTTTTTGGATTTCCACCATGTCTCACCGCGTTTTAATAACGCAACGATTCCAGGCGGAATCAGACCGCCCACAACCGGACGGATTACATAGAGCCAGCCCAAGGGAAACAGCAGATGCATGGCTTTAAAATTCCGGTAGCGGAGTTTTGCCTCGTTGATCCGGAAGTGAAATCTGCGTTTCTGAAAAGACTGCTTGTCCTCCCGGTACGCAAACAGGTATTGCTGAATGTTGTACCCCTGATAACCAAGCTGATGCAGACGCATGAATATCTCATAATCTTCACAGCGCAATGTTTCCGGGGAAACATGATAACCTTCGTTTTTTTCAAATAGTTTTCTGCGGTACATGACCGTCGGATGTATGAAGGGAGAAAACGGCAGATAGTCTTTATCGGACGGAAGTTCCGGCATTTTGCGTTCTCCCCAGACACCGTTTTCATCAAATAATCTCGTATTGCAGCCACACCACGCATACTCTTTGTGCTGCTCCATAAAATCATACTGCACCTGCAGACGCTCCGGCAGTGCGATATCGTCTGCATCCATGCGGGCAATGTATTTCCCTTTTGCAGCGCCAATACACATATTTAAGGAAAAAGCCAGACCGTGATTCTCCTCTTTTCCAATCAGGACAATCCTCTCGTCAAGCTTTTCTAATTCTCTGATATAACCTGCCACCTCCGGATCAGAACCGTCATCGTAAATGATGAACTCGAAATCCGTGAGTGTCTGGTTCAATATGGACTTTACTGCCTTTTGCAGTGCCTCTCTGTTCCACTGGTTGTAAACTCCCATGATCACAGAGACTTGTTTTTCAAACTCTGCCCCCATACGCTTTTATCGCTTTCTTTCCTGCGTCACGCTGATTTCCTGATAGACACGGCGCATTATTTTATCTGTTGCCTCTATGCTGAATCTTTCTGCTGTCCTTCTCCCATGCTCTCCCATTTCCCTGCGTAGCTGCCCGGACTGTCTCATACGGCAGATCGCATGCATGAAATCTGCCACTTTATCTGCCTGACAGACAATGCCATTTTCCGTATGGCACATGTACTCCCTGCTTCCGCGGTTATCTGATGCGATCACCGGGACTTCACATGCCAGCGCCTCGATGGCTGCAATCCCAAGTCCCTCTCTCTTAGATGGAAATGCAAAGCAGTCTGCACTCTGCAGAACATCCTGCACATCATTGCGGTAGCCTAACAGTCTGACCTGTTTTTCCAGATGATGTTTCTGGATCAGATGTTCTAATGTTTCCCTGTAAGGGCCTTTGCCACAGATACTGTAATAAATATTTTCGTCGTGTAACCGGGCAACTGCCTCGATCACGACTGCATGATTTTTATTTTCTACAAGTTCTCCCACCGAAACGATGTGAAATCCATCTGGCGGGATGTCCAGTTCTTTTCTTTTTATTTCTCTCAGTTCCGGTTTTTTCCGGAACTTCTCTATATTCACACCGACACCCGGAATCTGTTCCACGCATCCATGCTCTTTTAAACGAAAGCGGTTTGCTCTCTCATAATCTTCTCTGTTGATTGTAATGATCCGGTCGGTAAATGCTGCCAAAAACCTCTCTGCCGTATAGTAGAGCAGCCAGTTTTTCTTCGGTGCCCCCTCATAAAAATGAAACCCATGTGCCGTGTAAACAACATACGGTTCCCTTCCGGAAGCTTTTGCGGCAAGCCTTCCCACCACACCACCCATTGGATTGTGGCAATGTACCAGACTGATCTGTTCTTTTCTGATGATCTGTTTTAACTGTAAAAATGCTTTTGTATTTTTTGTGATCTGAAACGGACTTTTTCTGATATCGATATGATGTAAAATCAGTCCGTCTCTTTTCAACTGGGTTTGATCGATATTGTAAATCGGATTTTCAAAATCGGATGCATAATGAACCGTATAACCATTCTCCTGTAAGATTCTCACATCATTCATTTCAAATTGCGGTACGAATCCGCTGATGGTTGTGATTATTAATGCATGCTTCATTTTACTTCATCCTGTCAGTTCTTTTTCCGGCGGTCTGCATGACACAGACCGCCTGTTATTCCTGCTTTTGCAGGAACTACCACATGTTCATTCTTTTCTTTTTATAAATCTTAAGATTCATAAAATTAGTTGTTAAATTTAACTTTTGCTCCGCATACTGCGATACCTGCTGCACAGATAAGCACAATAATTGGTAAAACAGGTGTTGTTTCTCCTGTCTGAGCTGATGCATTGTATGCAACAAATGCGATTGGAGAAAGAGATGTAAATGTAGCTGTTACAGTTCCGTTTCCAACTGAATCCGGGTTAATAACTTCCCAGCTTCCGTCATGTTTCTGATGTAAAACAGCGATTTTCTGTCCTGCTGTCACACCGTTAACAGAGAATGTCAACTGTGCTTTCTCGAAAGAAACAGGAAGAGTTACATCGATCATCTGTAAAACTTTAGCTGTAGGAGCTACGCTTGCAACTGCCTGTGTCTGAGCTGCTTCAACCTGAGCTGTTGTAACAGCTTTTACAGTTGGAGCTGCTGTGGAAGCCACGCCATCGATCACGATGCCGCCTGCTGCTACTGTAACGTTAGCGTAAGCAGTAGCCTCTGCTGTAGTTGTCTCAGATGTTTTGGTTGTTGGGCTTGTTGCAGCGAAAGCTGTTGTTCCCATAGCCATAACCATTAATGCTGTAAGTACGACTGCGATTTTTTTCTTCATAACTTGTTTTCCTCCTTTCCTCACGTATTCCATGTGGTTTCTATATTAAATAAGGAATTTCCTTACTTAATATCCTCTGATTCTACCGGTTCGTAGAACACGTCAATGATGAGCTGGTACAGCGCATCATCATCGACATAAAATTCCTCATATTTATCTCCCATCAGTGTCTCACCCTGCATGGTGTACAAATGGCTGATATCAAAGTTGTATCCCAAAGCCTCAGAAGCGAGGTATGTAAATTTCGTAATGTCAATGTCTGTCACCATATATTTGGATATGGTGTTGTATAAATCTACCGCAATGGACGGATTTGTGATTGCCTGGTTTTTTGCCTGTGCAATAAACGTGGTCAGGAATTGTTTCTGGCGCTCTAAACGCAGGGAAGAGCTGTTAAACACATTTTCATTTCTTCCGCGCACATACCAGTAAGCCTGATGTCCGGTCAGCGTCACTTCATCCCCCTGATGGAGATCCATATCGTATTCCGGGTATATGACATCATCTAAAACCGTCACCTGTACGCCGCCAACTGCATCGTTTAAAGCCGGGATTGCTCCCATGTTGATCGCCGCATAACCACTGATCGGAAGATTGTAAAAAAGTCTCGACACTGCCGCCACACTCCGCTCACAGCTTAATTCCATGCCGTCACCATAACCGTGCTGTAAAGTGATCTGCTTGGTATACTGTCCCATGTAAACGCCATCCTCATCATAGACATCCACAAGCGCCATCGCATTGCGGTTGACCGCAATAATGGAAACAGATTTATCATGCGGATTCATGACTGCCAGAAACATTGCGTCAGCCTGTCCGCCGCTCAGACCGTCTTTTGCCTTTTTTACAACATCGTCATTGTCAACACCCATGACGAGAAATGTCATGATATCTTCGTTGTAGGCATAGATCTGACCATTATAGCGGATCCATCCATCCTGCCAGCCCTCTTCGGTTGATTCCGTGGATTCAAGTACCGGTGCTTCGCCTGAAATATTTTTTCTGATTCCACTTTTTCCAAGTGCCCTTAGCACTCCAAATGCGATAAGTGCAAAAAGGATCAGGCATATCAGTACAATTCCCACGATCTTTATGATTTTTATCCATGTTTTCTGTTGTTTTTTTGTCTGTTCTGTACTTTTTTGTTTATTCATTCAGTAAAACTCCCTGTACAAGATAACGCATGTTTTTCTCACCGGAAACACAGGTCGACAATGTGACAATGCGGTTGTCTACATTGACCGTAACATCCTGCCTGATATTTGCGCTCATATCGCGGATCTCAAAAATCTGATCCAGATAATTCTGAAAAATCTCCGGATTAGTAAGGTCGAAGTTATAGATCAGATGGATCGCATTGTATTTGTAAGCAGCAAAAATTTCATACACATAGGTTTTATCTTCCGTATAAATATAGAAGTAAGGGTTTTCCTCAAACACCTGCTGATCCTCAAAATTATGCAAAGATGCAAACATGCTTCCGTTTTTCATGTTATGACCGTATAAAACCGTATTCGGATCGGTAAAATCTTTCGTGTTCACGCTCTCCGAGTAAATACAGCCCGGAAGCCCTTTTGATCCGTCCATATTGTGTTCCAGATAATAGGTATCATCCTCCGGGTGCTGTAATACCGGGTAATCGACATTGGTTCCCGGCACATAGATCCAGGCATACACATCGCTGTTCTCTTCCTGCAAAGCTGCAAAATCAATGTCTTTTTCCGGTATTTCAATTCCAAGGCTTTTTAAAATGTCCGGTGCTTCTTCCGTTTCCGGCTCCGGCATCTCCTCAGTCGCCTGAGTCTGGGTGCTCTCATTTTCCAATAAGGCTTCGTAATACTCCTGCTGCTTTTTCTGCTGATATTTTTGGATTCCAATGATTATGAGACATATGATAAGAACGATACTGAAAATGATAAGCAGTATCTTCCATATGATATTTTTCTGATTTCTTTTGTTTTTCATAATTTTACCCTTATGCGTTATAAACATACTTTGTTTTCGTGTTTTAAACATTTTCTATAATACACATGTCAGTTGATTATGTCAACAGAAGAAACTTACAGTTTTCTGACATATCTTACTTGTTTTTTGTTCAATATCACATTTAAAACGTATCTCGCACATACCTTTTAAACTCACTATTAAATTACGTTTCCATTGTGTTTTATTTCTACGTTTTTTTCGCAAGAATATGATACAGAGAATCACACACAATAAGAAACAAATGAGAAAGGGGAGTTTTTATGAACCGAAAAAGAGAAGCGTATGACCGTTTAGCCGTTGGCGACCGCATTCGAAAAAAAAGAGTCCAGTTAGGATTTTCACAGGACGAGGTTGCAGAGAGAATAGACCGTGCACCGAAATACTGTTCAGACATCGAGCGTGGCACCTGTGGAATGTCCACAGAAACAATGCTTGCGATTTCTGAGTGTCTCGACATGAGCCTTGATTATATGATGTTCGGGGAACAGACAGACGAAGAGGCAAGACGGCAGGAAAACGATGAACTTGCAGTGATCCATATTCTCTCAGGCTGTTCAAAGCAACAGCGTGATTATGCGATCCGGCTTTTGAAATTATATATTGCATCTATGCAGATTTCGTAGAATCCGTTATAATGAACCATGCGCCCGGTAATTCCGGGCAGATTTTATGGATTATTGCAACATGCAAAAGTTCATCTGTAGTTTCGCAATTATCCAAATTTTTCAGAATAAGAGGTACTCAAAATGGCTCTTGATGGATTTGTGATTTCCAATATCGTATATGAATTAAACCAGACAATTTTAAATGCCAAGATCAGCAAGATCGCGCAGCCGGAAAACGACGAACTGCTCTTCACCTGCAAAGGAAGCAACGGGCAGTTCCGTCTTGCCATGTCCGCAAGCGCATCCCTGCCATTTCTATATCTGACCGGTCAGAATAAACCAAGCCCTATGACTGCGCCAAACTTCTGCATGGTACTGCGCAAGCATATTGCCAATGGCAGGATCGTAAAGATTTACCAGCCGCATATGGAGCGTATCATTCACTTTGATATTGAACATCTGGATGAAATGGGCGATCTCTGCCAAAAAACCCTGATCGTAGAGCTGATGGGAAAACACAGCAATATCATTTTCTGTAACAGTGACGGAAAAATTATTGACAGTATCAAACATATCTCATCGATGATGAGCTCCCTGCGTGAAGTGCTCCCGGGACGCGACTACTGCATCCCTGCCACACAGGATGACCGCCTGAATCCGCTGGAAGTCACGGAAGAAGCCTTTATGGATATGGTTATGAAGAAACCGACCTCCATCACAAAGGCTCTCTACTCTTCTTTTACAGGCTTAAGTCCTCTGCTTGCCTCCGAAATCTGCCACCGCAGTTCCATTGACGGAGATATGCCGGTCGACTCGCTGGATGATGATGGCAAAAAGCATTTATTTAACAATCTCACATGGATTGCAGAGGATGTAAAAAATCATACCTACAAACCGAACATTATTTTTAAGGGAAAAGAACCGATTGATTTTTCCTGCGTTGAACTCACACAGTTTTCGGATTACGAAGCAAAGAATTTCGATTCCATCTCACAGGTTTTGGAGGAATATTATGCTTCCAAAAATGTGTATACAAGAATCCGGCAGAAATCCGTTGATTTGAGAAAGATCGTTTCCACTGCCCTAGACCGCAACCGCAAGAAATACCAGTTGCAGGAAAAGCAGTTGAAGGACACGGAAAAGCGGGACAAATACAAGGTATACGGCGAGTTAATCCACACCTACGGCTATGGTTTAGAGGAAGGTGCAAAGAAGTTAGAGGCACTGAACTATTACACCAACGAGATGATCACCATTCCGCTCGACTCTCAGTTAGACGCCAATGGAAACGCGCAGAAATATTTTGACAGATACAACAAATTAAAGCGTACTTATGAGGCACTCACCAAGCTGACAGAGGAGACAAAGACGGAGATCGAACATCTCGAAAGTATCTCCACGGCTTTAGACATTGCCCTGACGGAAGATGATCTCGTACAGATCAAAGAGGAGCTGATCGAATTTGGCTATATCAAGCGCAAAAAGACGGATAAAAAAGCCAAAATCAAGAGCAAGCCGTTCCACTACCGCTCCTCCGACGGCTATGATATTTATGTTGGGAAAAATAATTACCAGAACGATGAACTCACTTTCAAGTTTGCAACCGGAAACGACTGGTGGTTCCATGCAAAAGGAATGCCTGGTTCCCACGTCATCGTAAAATCCAACAATGAAGAATTGCCGGACCGCGTTTTTGAGGAAGCCGGAATGCTTGCCGGATATTACTCCAAGGGACGCGAAGATGAGAAAGTGGAGATTGATTATTTACAGAAAAAAAATGTCAAGAAACCAAACGGGGCCGCGCCGGGATTTGTCGTGTACTACACAAACTACTCCCTGACTATCCATCCGGATATTTCAGGGCTGACGCTGGTTTCGGATTAAAAAATCGCAGGGGTACAACCCCTACGATTTTTTTATTTCCAGAATACCTTTCCTCCGAAATCTTCTGCCATTTTGGTACATCCCTTATAGGAAGCGAGATCATGATACTCATCCGGATTGTGTGCGTCTACGCCGACAATAAATTCATTTCCGTTTTCCACACCAAGTTTCACAAACCTGCGATCTGGATAATTGCACAACTCCCGGAAACCATTCACATTAATTTCAATTGGAATCTGCTCGTCTTTTAATCTGTCTGCAAGCTTTTTCATGTACTTTGTATACAATGCTTCATCTCCGGTGAAGTTTACGATATCCGGGTGTGCCACCATATTAAAATATCCGGTATCCAGTGCATTTGTCAGCAGATCTACATAGCTTTTCAGATGCATTTCATCCGTCCAGTTTTTCCTTACACTGATAAAACTTTCATTTTCATAGAAAAAATGCTGTGCCAGAAGCAGATAATCCATCGGATACTGCCGGATTTTCTCGATTGTCGGCTCGAAGATTCCCGGAAAATATTCCATCTCCAATGCCAGAAAAATCGTGATGTCATCCCGATATTCTTTTTTCAATGCCTCAATGGTTTTTACATAATCTTCCAACTGTGACATTGTCATACGAATCCTTGACACATATCCATTTTTGAATAAATAAGGGGAATGGTCGGAAAAGCCGATCACCTCAAAGCCTTCCTTAATTGCCTCCTCGACATATTCCCGCTCTTCTCCCACTGCATGCTGGCAGCGCACCGTGTGCGAATGAAAATTACATTTTTTGTCTTTATAATCATTCATGTCAAAATCAAAATAACGTTTCATTCTACTTTACTTCCTTCATATTGATTTATCGAATGAGCAGTTTTGCAGTGACATTGTTCAAAATGGCGTGCTATTTTTTCAGGCGGAGCATCTCTGTATAGGCAAGCAAAAATGGTCCGACACCTTTGGCGTCATCTTTGACAACCGGCTCTGACATATAATAATCATAGGTTCCCGGCCGTCTGTTTGCGCCGCCTAAGCCTGCCACGAGACAGATTCCGCCCAGATGGAGGTTTCCATTTTCATCCGTGGAAAGATAGTTATCACAGATTCCATGAAAAGCCTTCTCACCGTATGCGCGATAGCTTTCCGACAAAAATCCAAGACGGACACCTTTTAAAAGTGCATATGCCATAATAGAGCTTCCACTTGTTTCGAGGTAGTTTTTGTCCATACCGCCGAAATTCACGACCTGATACCACATACCGCTCTCATCCTGATATTTTAACATAGCATCCATGAGTTCGACAAATATTTGTTTTAATTTTTCGTAAGATTCTCCTGCAGCCGATGCGTCTGCTTTGTCTAGTGTATCAAGCAGTGCCATGGAAAACCAGCCCAGTGCGCGCAGCCAGAAGTTCTGGCTCAACCCGGTGACTTTATCGCACCAGAACATTGCTCTGGATGAATCATACGCATGATAGTATAATCCGGTCTTTGGATCCCTCATATTTTTTTCAACATTAAAAAATTGCTGGAAAATATCGTCATAATTTTTTTTATCATGAAAACGGGTCTCATATTCCATATAAAACGGCTGACACATATACAACCCGTCCAGCCAGACCTGATCCGGATAGATATTTTTGTGCCAGAAGTTCCCCTCTTTCGTGCGCGGCATCTGTGCAACCTGACTGTAAACAAGATCAATTGCTTTTCTGTATTTTTCTTTTCCTGTCAGGTCAAAAAGCTCAAACAGTGTTTTTCCCGCATTCACATTATCAATATTTAATTCATTGACATCATACCCCTCAATTGTCCCATCTGCATTCACTTTGCAGTCAATAAAATCATCTGCAAATTTCAGATACTTATCCTCTTTCGTGATCGCATACATTTCCAGAATCGCTTTGATCATACATCCATCAATGTAATTCCATGTGGATTTTAACCCCTGCATGATTTTTTCGATGTTCCAGATGGGACGATCCGGTGTACTTTTTTCCATTAGTTCCTCAATATACTTTTCGATTTGATCCATAGTTCTTCTCCTTTTTTAACCTTCTATATCTAGGCGTTTGCGAAACTCATCTACTCTTCTTTCAATTGTTCAATTTAGTTTTTCATGAGTTTCGCAATTGTCTACCTTCTATATCCATCATAATCAATGTTCTCCTGTTTGTAAATATATTTTTGTAAGCGCTTACATATTTTAAAGAAATAATTGGCACTATTGCAAAAAACTGCATGTGTATTCCATATAAAAAATCACATACTATCACTGAACAAACAAAAAGAAATTTTTGAATGTTCTTAAAATAAACCAGAGCAGAAAAAAGACCTAAAAAACAAAGGAGGACTTACTATGTCAAATCGTTCATCTAACAGAGCAGCCGTTCCAGAAGCAAAGAGTGCCTTAGACCGTTTCAAATATGAGGTGGCAGGCGAGATCGGTGTACCATTAAAAGATGGTTACAACGGAGACTTAACTTCCAGACAGAATGGTTCTGTCGGCGGCTATATGGTTAAGAAAATGATTGAAGCACAGGAACAGCAGATGTCAGGGAAATAAAGTTTCCGAAAATAAATTTCCCTGAACAAGAAAAGAACCTTGGATTGATATGATCCAGGGTTCTTTCTACGTGTTTTATGAAGTTTTTACTGCTTCATTTGTTATAAATTTAATTTATTTCTCTGGTCTGACAAAAACAGTTCCAGATAGTCTTTCAGGTTTTTATGATCCTCGCTGGAAAGTTCCGGGTCTTTTCCTAAAATATCCGCAACTTCCTCGCTTGCGCGCTGCATAATATAGGCATCCTGATAGATATCCGCAAGCGCAAACTGCATTTCACCGGACTGCCGGATACCAAAGAAATCCCCGGGTCCGCGCAGTTTCAGATCCTCACTTGCAATCTTAAAGCCATCGTTGGAGTGATTCAAAATATCCAGACGTTTCTGTGACTCCTTGGAGTTGCTGCAATTGACCATAATGCAGTATGACTGCGCATCCCCTCGTCCGACACGACCGCGAAGCTGGTGAAGCTGTGCAAGACCAAAATGTTCCGCATTTTCGATCATCATAACCGTTGCATTCGGAACATTCACTCCAACTTCTACAACCGTAGTCGACACAAGCACCTGTATCTCATTTGCTGCAAACCGTTCCATAACGTCATTTTTTTGTGCAGGTTTCATCTGCCCATGTAAAAGCCCGATTTCAATCGTATCCGGCAGTTCCTCTTTCAGACGCTTCGCATAGTCTGTGACATTCTCTGCCTCCATGTTCTCGCTTTCTTCCACCAACGGACAGATCACATACGCCTGATGACCGGCAGCCACCTCTTTTTCGATAAACTGGTACGCTTTCGGACGGTATCTGGTGTCCACCACACAGTTTTTGATCGGCAGACGTTTTGCCGGCACCTCATCTACCACGGAAATGTCCAGATCACCGTATAAAATAATGGCAAGCGTCCGTGGAATCGGAGTTGCACTCATGACAAGAATATGCGGCTTTGTTCCTTTTTCTGAAAATGTTTCCCGCTGTTTTACGCCAAACCGGTGCTGCTCATCTGTGATCACAAGCGCAAGGTTCTGATAAATCACCTTTTCCTGTATCAGCGCATGTGTTCCGATGATCAGCGCATCCGGGTGATCTAAAATCTCCTGATATGCCAGCTTTTTCTGTTTTGCAGTCATGGAACCCGTGATAAGAATCACTGGAAAATCCAGTCCAAATATCTCGCACATGCTCTGAAATGATTCGTAATGCTGTCTTGCAAGCACCTCCGTCGGTGCCATAATCGCAGACTGACAGCCATTGTGCGCAGTGTCTGCCATCGCCAAAAAAGCAATGATCGTCTTTCCGGAACCGACATCTCCCTGAATCAGACGCTGCATGACGTAGTCACTCCGCATGTCCGCCCGAACCTCTGACAATGCCCGCAATTGGGCATTTGTGAGTTTATAAGGCAGTTTTTCGATCAGTTGCTCCACAAAATCATCCGACTGGAAAGAAAACTGATTTTTCTCTTTTTCCTTCTTTTCCTTCTGATATTGCAGGTTTAAGATAAATAAAAAGAGTTCGTCAAACACAAGCCGTTTTCTTGCCTCAATTAATGTCTCCATATCATCCGGGAAATGAATCTGTTTGATTGCATAATTATACTCGCAGAGCTGATGTTTTTCCCGCAGTTCTGTCGGCAGATAATCCCGGAATAAATGTTCCTCCTCCAAAATGGACCGTTCTGCTTTCAGCACAAGCTGATTTGATAATCCTTTCGGCAGGGTGTAAACCGGAAGCAGCAAATGTTCCATCGCCTCATATTTTTCCGGCGTATAAATTGCCGGCTGCTCCATGACAAACCTTCCGTTTTTGTGTTGTACCTTGCCGTAAAACACATAATTTTCGCCCGGATGAAGGCTGTTTTTGATGTATGGAAGCCGAAACCACACCAGTTCCAGGCGTTTTCCCATGCCGACAATCGAAGTCACCGTGATCTGCATGCTGCGCACTCTCTTCACAATCGGAGTCTGCCGGATCTGCCCTATGACTGCCGCAGTCTCCCCCTCCACCACTTCGTCAGGACGTTTGATCTCCGGGAACTGCACATAAGTTCTTGGGAAATAGGAAATCAGATCCCGGATTGTCTCAATATTTATTTTAAGAAAAAGACCGGCTGTTTTATCGCCGATCCCTTTCACTTCTTTTATGGATGAATTTAATCTCATACTTTTATTCTACGGAAATCACATAATAGTAAATTGGCTGTCCACCGTAATGTACTTCCACTTCTACATCTGGATATTCCTCTTCCACTTTTTCTGCGATCTCGTTGGCAGAATCCTCGTTCATTTCCTCGCCATAGTAAATACTTAAAATTGCAGAATCCTCATCGATCATTTCACCGATCATCTCAAGAACCGTTTTCTCCATGTCTGTGCCAACGGAAAGGATTCCCTTGTCACCGATTCCCATGTAGTCATCCTGTTTGATCTCTTTGTCATCGATCACAGTATCACGGACTGCGTAAGTCACCTGACCGGTCTTGACCAGCTGGATTTCCTCACCCATGCGCTCCGCATTGTCTTCCGGTGTGCTGTCCGGAATATAATTGACAAGTGCTGTAATACCCTGTGGAATCGTCTTGGTAGGAATTACAATAATGTTCTTATCCTCTGTCAGGGAAGCTGCCTGATTTGCTGCCATAATAATATTTTTATTATTCGGAAGAATGAAAATATTCTTCGCATTCACTTTCTCGATTGCATTGAGCATATCTTCCGTACTTGGGTTCATGGTCTGTCCGCCTTCGATGATATAGTCCACGCCCAGTCCACGGAAAATCTCATTGATACCCTCTCCGATGCTTACAGAAATGAATCCCATTTCTTTTTCCTCTGCTGGAACTTCCTGCTCATTTTCCTCTGCTGCCCTGATCTCGTTCTCTGCATTTGCAGTGTTCTGCATCTCTTTTTCTTTCATTGCAGAAATCTTCTCATCACGCTCTAAACGCATGTTCTCAATAATAATAGTTGTAAGGCTTCCGTAAGTAAGACCTCTCTGCATTGCCATACCCGGATCATTGGTATGTACATGTACTTTCACGATCTCATCATCTGCAACTACAACGATAGAATCACCGATGGACTCTAAATAGCTCTTAAACTCTGTCTCCTGATTCTCCGTGAACGGATGCTCTAACATGATCAAAAACTGTGTGCAGTAAGTAAAGGTGATCTCCTGCTCTGCCTGTGCGTCAATATAAGGATTAGAAGCTGTGCCCTGACTGCTGCTTCCTGTAGAAACTGTCTCAACCTTGTAATCCACTTCTTTGCCCATAAGAGCATCAAATGCACCTTTTAATACCTGCATTAAGCCCTGTCCGCCGGAATCCACAACGCCTGCCTGTTTTAAAACCGGAAGCATATCCGGTGTCTTGCTCAGAACATGGTCACCCTCTTTGATGATCTCCTCACAGAAATATGCGAGGTCGTCTGTCTCCTCTCCTAACTCGGCAGCTTTATCAGACATTCCTTTGGCAACCGTAAGTATTGTTCCCTCTTTCGGTTTCATAACTGCCTTATATGCAGTCTCGGTTCCCTTCTGAAATGCATCTGAAAGAATCTGTACGGTCAGTTCATCATATTCTGCGATCACCTTTGTAAAACCACGGAATAACTGGGATAAAATAACACCAGAGTTACCTCTTGCCCCACGTAATGATCCGGAAGAAATTGCTTTTGCCAATGAAGCCATGGTTGGATTCTCAATCGCTGCAACTTCCTTTGCTGCTGACATAATTGTCATTGACATATTCGTTCCGGTATCTCCATCCGGAACAGGGAATACATTCAGCTCATTGATCCATTCCTTCTTAGCCTCTAAGTTGTTAGCTCCTGCCAGAAACATTCTGGCAAAAAGTTCAGCATTTATTGTAGTGACTTCCACTTTTAAAATCCTCCTTAATCAATGACACGTACGCCTTCAACGTAAATGTTAATCTTCTCAATTTCCATTCCAGTGAACTCCTCCACTTTGTATCTGACTGTCTCGATCAGATTATCGGTCACTGTACTGATGCTCACACCATAAGAAACGATCACATGAAAATCGATTGTAATTTTATTATCTTCATTCACAGACACGTTAATACCATGTGTCAGGTAATCTTTCTTCAATAATTTTACCAGTCCGTCTTTCATATTGACAGCAGCCATGCCTACGATTCCGAAACACTCTACCGCAACAGAACCTGCATATAATGCAATTACTTCAGGGTCTATCGTAACCTTACCTAATTTGGTCTCCATCTGTCCATTCATACTCATTAACCATGCCTTTCTTTATATTTGTAAGAAAGCCACTGACTGACCAGTTTTCTCTCTCACACATAATAACGCTAGTTTAGTGTCTATTATAACCGCTTTTTTCCAAAATTCATAGTCATAAATTACATTTTTTATATTTTTTTTAATTTTCACTTGCAATATCTTTTTTTTTCTGATAGAATAAATCATGTTGTGAGCCTGTTTATACATATAGGCTTAGAAAGATGCGAGGAGGTGCAAAGCAAATGGCAAATTGTGCAGTTTGTGGAAAAGGCAATCATTACGGAATTAAAGTAAGCCATTCACATAGAAGATCAAATAGAGTTTGGAAATCAAACATCAAACGTGTTAGCTGCAAAGTTAACGGAACACCTAGAAAATTATATGTATGTGCTTCCTGTTTGAGATCCGGAAAAGTTGAGAGAGCTTAGTCTTGAAACGTAGAGAACTGCATTGCAGTTCTCTTTTTTTAATCGGAAACCTGCAACGTAACTTTCCGATTTTTAAAAATGCTCCGCAAGGATACGAATTTCAAATTATTTCATCCCATAACCGTCACTGTACACTGCTCTGTTCATGTACGGAAATCCAACGATACCGCACACTAGTACACCGAATAATAAGTTTCTGATACATTGACGCCGGATGAATTTATTATTCGGTGTACTAGCAACCACAAAAAAGATAATATCCAAGCAGGATACAGCCGATCATAATTAAAATCCCACAGAAATCGCCCGGGATCAGAAACATCGCAAGCATTCCAAGCCCAAAAAAGAATAACGCAAAGCCTATGATACGTTTCATACGGACACCAAAAAAGACATATATCACTATTAATATATGCCTTTTTGTATACTCATATCCTACTACTTTTGTATTAATTTTTTATTTTCAATATATATTACACTGTCTGCCGCCTCATCCAATTCATCACTATGCATGACAACCAATATTGTTTTTTCTCCTTTCAATTTCCGAATGTATGCCACCACATTCTCCTGTGTTTTCTTATCCAGATTTGACAAAGGTTCATCTAAAAAAAGAATCGGGCTATTCAAGCCAAAAACTCGTAACAGCGCAAGTTTTTGCTGCTGTCCGTAACTTAAATTCACAGGATTGCTTAAAATTTCCTTATCCGAAAAATCTACCTGTAATAAATGCATAAGTTCTTTATCAATAGGAATCTCATACATGTTTTTCATAAAATCTCCATCAACTGTAAAGATTGGATAGGTTAAAAATGCTGCCTCATCCATTTCATCGGTAAGTATGAACCCACCTCGTGAAAAAGATAATTTAACGTTTCCAAACAGTAAATTCAAAAACATACTTTTTCCGCTTCCATTTTCTCCCTTTATTACATATAACCCACCCTTTTTTATTTTGAGTTTATCAATATGAAACAGAAAATCTGTTTTTTCCTTTCCTTTATAGAAATCATACTTTTCTGTGAAAAAAAGATTTTCTGTATTTGTCATATATTTTTTTGTTTCTTTCGGAATCTTTGCATCATCTGATAATTTATCAATACGTGCCACATGTACCATATTTGCCCTGTATCTCATCAAAATAGCACATGCTGTAGTAATTGGATCAGAGAAATACGCCATATATTGATACATCATCAGAAATTCTCCAATCGAAATCTGTTGATTCAAAACTAAATTTCCTCCTATAAACAAAAACACCACTAAACACACCTGATCCAATATATTGGGAGCCTGTCGGCATAAACATTCTAAAAAACGATACCTTAAAACATGTTTTTCATACGGAACAATATTTTGTTTATATTCATCTGCAAAGAATTTTTCTCTATGTAACGCATTGATTCCAATTTTATTTTCGATAATATTTCGAATACCATTTAAATATCTATCCTGCTTTACCATAACATTTTTTTGCATATCAAATAGCGGTTTCGAAATATTAAGGGAAACAATTATTAAAACGATTCCATATACGATAAAAAAAATGCCCAGATAAATATTGGTCATAAAAACTACTGCAAGGATTCCACACACGTAAATAAAACAACTAATTAAATTCAGATGTATTTCTTCATATAAATCTCCATAAGCAGCACAACTGTTTGAACACACATTATAATAATATCCTTTGTCCTCATCTGCATATACAGACTGATTCATATTTAATATGTCTTTTGCCGCCTTTATCTGCAATCTAAATGTATTTTTTATTCCAATCTTAATCGGGTTGTATGTAATAAAGTAAAACTTCATTATCATCAGCAGACTTGTAACTCCGAACGTAATCATAAACCATGGCAGTATCTTTTCTTTATTATTCGCCATTAGAATATCATCTATAAGGTAACTCAGCAATTTTGGAATTAACAATGTCAAAAAAGATGTCAGTGTCATCATCAGAATTTGCAGCGGATATTTTTCTAATTCTTTTGTTTTCATTTTTCACAGGCTCCTTAAGCTTTCTGGATTTATTTAAGAAATATGTTTAATATAAGAAATCAAAATATTCTTTAATTCATATTTTTCATATGTACATGCCCCAGCTCTCAAATTGTATTGTATTATGCACCCACCCAAACATAATGGTAATATATTGCATTTTTTGCATTCTTTGCGAACAGAAAACATTTTTTTATTTTCAATATCGACATCAAAAAAATATTTTTTCTCTTGATCCATAGAGCCACTGCAAAAAGTACAGTAACCTTCTGGACTAATTGCATATGCATTTCCATATGGAAATTTGCATGGTGTACTTCTAGGAACTGGCAGTTCGAATTTTCCTTTTTGTTCAGACCATAATAATTTTATTTGATATGCCACTTCTGCATACTCTTGTACAGAAAGCATTTCAAATGAATCATCTTGATGATATTTAATTGTACGATTTGGATTAATTTCAATTCTTTCATTACCAAACTTCTCAAATATATATTTATGTAATGCTATGATTTCATCTTTATTTTCTTTGCAAATATTAGTCCGAAGCAAAACTTTTGCTTGTGAGAAATTCATTATATTCTCAATAAGTTCAATCTCCTCTTTAAAATGGAAATGGTCGGACACTCTAAGTCTATCATGTGTTTTTTCAAGTCCGTCAAACGTAAGCTGTATTGACGAAAACTTTACTTTTTGTAATAATTCTTTACTTAACATTGAACCATTAGTAGTTAAAAATGCCTTATACACAATTCCAATTTTATCTGTAATCTTTTTAATATTTTCATCCAAATAAATTAAAACAGGTATATTTAACAACGGTTCTCCACCAAAATAATGAATATTAATCCCCTCAAATATGTTATCATTTAAAATTCTGTCAATCTTTTCTATAATCATGTTTGCAACTTCTGTAGTCATCAATTTTTCATTTTTATTCTGATAACAATATACACATGAGAAATTACAATAATTAGTTAGTGCAATTGTAAGTTCTAACTCTTTCTGTCTCTTTTGAATATTATGATTTATTTCTCTTTCAAGCAATGCAATCTCATCTTCATTATCATCAACCCAAAATCGGTTTACTCTTAAATATTCTCTTTCTTCTTCCGTAAATATGTCATTGTTTATTTGTATTAAACCGTTGTTATTAGTATTAAAAATGTATTTTTGATTTTCATATTCAAATCTATAATTAAAAAGAGATTCTTTCATTTTTTTATTGCTCCCAAAATTTTTAAGGGATTCCAATATATTAGAATCCCTTCTTTTTTATTAAAACTGTACACCATTGCAACACAAATCTATATGTTTTGAATCAGGTTTTTCTTTGATGACCTCATTTAAAATCTTCATTCTGCTACCTCCTTTTTTATTTGTTAAGCTTAACATGTGATTATTATATCTATGTATATATCAAAAAAACACGTCAGAATTGGGAAAAATATATTTTCCAATTCTGACGTAGTTTTTTTTAATTATCAGCGTTAATATTAGTAAAAAATTTAATGCACAAAGGAGAACATGTTAAATGAAAAAATTTCAAAAATTAATATTTACACTTTGTCTTACACTATTTTCACTTAATATCTTGTTATCATTTTCTTCAAAAAAATATGAAGATATTCCCTGTCCAACTCGTATCGAAAATGATGTTGATATAAATGAAATAGCCTAAACAATCTCAATATCAGACTGATAAAACCTCTGATATCCATTTTTCAGTTTTTCTGCCAAGATGTTATCCTTGCGTGCCAACGCAAGATAATACGCCTGGCGATACTGCTGTTTTCCAATATTATAATATTCTTCTTGTAATTCATTTTCATATAAATTTCTATAAATCCAGCTCATATCATTAATTGCGATACATAATTTATACCCATAATCATATTTTAAGGACAATTTTTTTACACATTCAGTCATTTTAATTGCAGCATGATACTTTTCTTTTCTTCCTAATGCATATGCCAGATTACGTAAAATTGTAATTTTTAATTGAATACATTTTTCACCACTGATATAACCATTCTGAAAACACTTCAACAGCATATTATAAATTTGGATCTCGCCCTCCGGATTGCCTGTTCTGGCATTACATGCCGCAATATTCATAAGAATAATTATTTCATGCTCTGTATAGGGATATACTTCAGCACAACTTTTATGTAAAAAAATTTTATAATCCGGTACTGTCAGCATCAATGCATGCTCCAGATATAATTTTTCTGTCTCAGCGCTTATTTTTCCATTCCCATGATCAATAATCGCTTTTATGCCCTCTACATACTGTTTATTTTCCGGTGTATCTCCAATGTTCTCCCTCACATTCCCCAAAATCGAATCAGCAAGCTGATAATCAAACTTTGCAATCGCATTTTCAATTGCAGCCACATCATCCAGCAGATCAACATCTTCCCCACTACACACTGCATAGAACTTGTCTGTGTTTCGTTCCAGACGCTCCATAATTTTTTTATAAGTGTCACCCTTTATCTTCGTTTTTCCTCTTTCAATTCTAGAAAAAGTTTCCACTGAGCAGATGCCCTCACTTATAGCTTCCTGCGAAAGTCCCACTGCTTTTCTTGTCAATCTGATAACATCATTTGCTCTGTAATTTGCCAATTTAATTTCTCCAAACAGTATTTGTAGATTTCTTCTTTTTCTTCTTTCTTCCCCATAACGCCAAAAACAACATATGCCATAAAACATTCTCTTTTACATTCATCTTGCCATTCACGATTCTTATCTATACTATTCTGGACACAACTCAACACCTGTGCTTTTAAGAAATGCAATTCGCCAACATATTGCATACTCCGACCCACTGAAATAATGTCCAATGCTCTTTCTATTGATGCTAATGCCCTATTATATTTTTCTAATGCAATCTCATATTTTACACAATCTACCAGAAGTGGAATTTCTATTTTTTCCTGTTGTTTTAAACTATAAAACTCTGTCACAAAATCCATAATTAAAAATAATTCCACTTCATTACATTCGCATTTTCGGTCATTATATGTTATATGCATACGAATCAATTCTATTTCAACAGGACTATACAACCTTCTGCTGACACAATTTTCCAATAAATAGTCTGGTATCGTATAACGTATCGCCCGCAATAGCAATGCTGAAAGTTTCTCTGTTATTTCATTTTGAGCAATTAATATCCGGCACTCCATATAACAGCAAAATTGTTCATGTACTTTTCCCTCTGCTGGCATATGTTGTCTGTATAAATTAATTTTTTCTTTTGCCTTTATATAATTTTTTTCTTCAATATTCTCATTAATTTCAATTCGCAATTGATTCAGATAATAATCTTCCGCATTTAAAATCAATTCAAAGCGTGTAACTTCACGTCCGATTCTGCCAAGCAGCATTTCACTTGTAAGCGAATCTAATTCCCTGCTTCCCTGTTCAACGCGCGACAAAGTCGACTGCGAACAAATCCCCGAGCACACATCCAATAAACTTAAGTGTTTTTTCTCTCGTGTACGATATAACAAAACACCTAATGTTTGAAAATCCATTAAAATTATTCCTCTTTATTGACAGAATCACTTAAAATCTGCTCCATCTCTTTTGCTGCTGTTTTCTTTGCAACTGAATCATCTTCTGATTCTTCCACAACATTCTCTTTCTCACCTTTTGATGTGAATTTGTTCACAAAGTCCGGCACCATATCCAGCACTTTCGTAAGTCCATCCTGATTTTTGATGTTGACAAGCTTGGTTGTTCCATTCTGGATCACTAACACAGCGCTCGGTGTGATCTTTCCGCCCATACCACCGGCACCATTGTTTTTCTTCTCCTGGCTGAACGCTCCGGCTGCCACGCCAAAGGAAACATCCACCAATGGTAAAATAATTGTATCGCCTACCTTCGTTGGCTCGCCAACAACTGTCTTCGTTGTAAGCAGGGAATCCATCCCCTGAAATAAAGAACCAACTGTCTGATTAAAATCATTTGCCATCACTCATTACCTCCAATTTCTATATTATCTTACTGATTCATTACTTTCTTTGCAACTTTTAGTGTCCTCCAGATATTGATATTCAAGACAATCCGGAGCAGATATCCAAGCCGGATTCGGCCTTTCAGCTTCACATCCAGTTCCAACACCTTCTGTTCAAAATCCGGCTGCATTGACAGCCCTTTTTGATATACAAACGGCAGTAAGCTCAAATATCCGGTCACCTGCCCGGTCTTGTATGGCTCATCCATGCCGTAATGCACATAGCCCTTTACCTTGCGTGGCAAAATATGTTTCAATGTCCGCGGAATATATTTTTTCAGATATTCACGTGTCTTTACCGTACACGACAGATTCCAGAACTTCTGCAATCGCCGGAACTTTTTCTTCGCAGTCGCTGTCTTTTTCTCGATCTTGTCAGTCACACGCTCTGCGACCTTTCCTGGTGTGTGATTTATCACAAATGTCCAGACTTTCTTAATCTTCTCCCACACCTTCCGGCACAATATCTTCAATCTGCCCGATTGCTTCTTTTCTTCTTCCGACAGATTGTCCGGTTCGTCCAGATCAAAGATTTCATGCTCTGGTGCTTCCTCTGTCTTTGTTTCTATATCATCCTCATTTATGTCTGTCTCTGGAAGTGGTATCGTCGGAATCTCTGTAATAGTCCCATCTGACTCATCCGTTTTCTCCGATTCACTTATTATCTTCTGTGAACTATTTTCTATACTATCCTTTCGCTTTACCGGTTTCTCACAGATTGCATCATCGTCCTCATCCACGTCGATATCATCCCACGCGTCGTCGAATCCCTCATCAGCGAGATGTTCCACCTCACGCTCTGCTTCTTCTGCCTTCTTCTTTCCAAGCCTAAACCATAACAGCCGTATCTCCTGTTTCAGTTTATCCTTCTCCCGGCTCTGGTCATACAACACCCGGACACTTAAGATCAGATACCGTACCTTTGCTTTTGCCTGTAATGTCTTCCCAACCTGATACGAGATATCTGCCTGATACCGGATCGGGCAAAATAAAATCAGCATCACAAGCAAGAGAAGCATTCCTATGATACCAAGGAGGATCCATCCGATTATTTTTAAAATAAGTAACAATACATGCAGCATTCCTTACCTTACTCCTACCTGTGGTTCTTTCACTTCAATCAAAAGAAAAAATCCTCTACCTTCCATTCTTCCCCGGTTTCATCATACATATCCTGTATGATCTGCAATACGAGCTGTTCTGCCACTTCTTTGCCTCTTGCAAAGCCGACAACCCGTATCCGGGAATCTATCTTCCTGTATGGTTTTTGTAATAACTGATTATAAGGATAAATCTCCAGCAATCCATCCCGCAACAACGGCAACACGATTACATACAGATTCCTGACAGGTTTATGCCTCCTGATCCGCTTTTTTATCCGTGTCTGTTTTCGCTCTGTGAGATTGTATGTATAACATCTATCCGAAAAAATCACGATTACTCCTCTATCATCTCTGAAATCAGCTTATTACATGCCATAAGTTCACTGTCATCCTTACAGTTTTCAATTACATAGTCAAAATAATCCCGGATCTCCTGCTGTGTATTCATGAAGATCGGCATTGCAGCAAGCAGCTTACACATCATACTGCGGTATACCGGCTTCTTCACACTTGCAAACAAATCACCAAGTTCCTTTACAAGCGCTTCCTTCTTTGCTTTGATATACGCATGATCTGCGGTTTCTGCCTTGCCTGTAATCTTGTCAAGGTCGATAAACAAACTTGTAGAAAGCAGTTTGCTCACCTTATCCAGACGGTCAAATGCCTCTGTCAGTGCAAGGCTTTCAATCTGCTCGGCTTTTCCAACGCGAATCTCATCCAGCACTGCTTCCAATATCACGATAGATTCATACACGCGCTCCTGCACACCTTCGATTGTGAAAAACTCATCCATCACTTCATCCGGTAACTGCTCGATTGTCTCTGCCTTTACACACGCCTTGATAATGCGAAGTGCTGCTTCATACCCCGGTACATCTTCTTCGTTCTTCTCATATGCTGCATCAATCGTAAGTAGGATCGTATACACATCATTTATGACTTCCTGTAACAGCATAAACGCTGACACTTCGTTGTTGATGATTGCCGCAGCCTGATTCAGACGCTTCGTCAGATCTTCAAACTCCGGCAGCGTAAGTGCCGCATAATCAGCCTCTGCAAGATCGGTATAAACATGATACAAAAATGGATATTCCGTCTCAAATCCCTTTGGCTTCTTCAAAAGCACGGCACTGCGCAGCATATCAACAAACTCATCCACAGAGGTTGTCTCGCCCTCCTCATAGATATTGAGTGTTGAATTGACAATATCATAAAACTTATTCTTCGTCATACGAACCGGAAGCTGCGCCATCAGAAGCTGTAATTTACTGTTTATAACAACCGTATCATTCTCTGCAAATACATAGGCAAACATCTTCTCAGAAAGCCCTTTTGCATCGACCGGTCCCACCTCATCACGCACGGCTGCCTCCACACGGTTTAACACATACTCATAAATCTCATATGCATCCGTATAAGCTGTCAGAATATGCATCTTATATTCTACATTGCTACGAAGCTGTGCGATTGCTTCCATAGAATCTTCGTCCACTGCCTCGCGCTTAACCAGATGACGGTCTAACAAGCCTGTCAGAAGTGCAAAATATTTGCAGACATCCGTGTTCTTGTCATCCTGCTCATCGCATACTTCCTTCATCGTATAATAATTCATGCTTCCCTTTACCGTTGCATAGCAGTTATACTGTCTGCCAAGCAGCTCTGCATATTCCGGAAGCTTCGTGTCTAAGTCTTTGTCTCTCTGTATATCTGTCACTAATTTCTTACATGTTGCTATCATTATATCAGTCTCCTATTTCACATGCTCATGCGTAAATAAATGTTCGTTACAATACTCATAATTTCCGTTACATTTTGAGCAGAACCGAAACTCCAGATCATCGCCATCCCGCTCCGTTCTTCCACAGATTGCACATTTGTGCTTCGTGATGTTCGATGGATATCCCATCTGCTGTGCCTTGTGACGCCGGTCTGCCTCTCCGTTTACCTGTCGAGAGAGATTCTCCACGCGACGATCATAATCCCGTTTTCTTCGTTTCGCTGCCGCCTTGCTGTTCGAGCTTCGCATACCGACACCCCGCCCCATGATCAGGTAAAAGATGAAGAAATTCACCAGATACGCAATGATGGAACCACGGTTCAACGTACTTGTGGTTGGCCGCATAAATTCATATGCCATCAATCCCATATCTATAACTGCGACCCAGAAAGCACGGATTGGAATGAAAAACATAAACAACACACGCGCATCCGAATACATCAGTGCAAATGCCAAAAACAACCCATAGTCAAAGAAATACATTGCCAGAATTCCCACATCCATCATTCCAAGAATGGAACCGGACGCATAGTAATAGATACTGATACCAAGCATAATCACTGTATTCCAGAACCATGCCCCCACATAAACGTTCCCATTGCCTGTTCAATCTGCTGTCCAAACAGAACCAAAATAAAGATCATCAGTATCCCAACAAAATCCAGATCTCCCGGTGGTGAAAATACCCATGTGAATAGCCTCCAGAACTGGTGCTGTTCCATAATCGCATACGGGGAAAAAACAAGCTTGTATGCAAATGATGGTACAAACGCCCATAATATATATGAGATTGCCATCACAACTGCGATCTTGATCGGGAGATTTCGAATTGCAAATTTACCAAATTTTTTCTCTAACTTCACAAAAAAACTCAAATTAAATTTTCCTCACTTTCACTTTGCATATCAATTCGATATTATACCCTATATACATAAAAAAAGCAATCGCCACGCGCGGATTCTCCGTCTGTGGCAATCACTTTTCTCATACACTTCTATCCCATTTTCACCAATCTGTTTCTATGACTGTTTTTCTTTCTCCGGCGGAATCCGGATGATTGTTCCAAGTGGCACCCGCAGATCGTAAAGCTCCCGGTTATACTGCATCAGATCCGCAATATCCGTATCAAATTCCCCGACTAAGCTTCCTAGTGTCTCTCCAACCTTCGCCGTATAATAACGCCTCTCTTCTTCCTCATACACCTCTGTCGGAATACAGATTTCATCTCCTGGCTGCAGATTATAGACATTGACATATGGATTCTCTTTCAGGATATCAATCAGGCGGACACCATACATTTTTGATAATTTGTACAGCGTATCTCCGGCAACGACTTTGTGTACGGTTCCCTTGCATTCATGCTCCATAGCGCATATCTCCATACTCATTTCTGATTATTTTATTCTTAATAGGAAGAAAATGTTCACAATTTTTCTGTTGAAATTCATGATTCTTTCCTATATAATGTCAGATGTCGAAAAATACAGAAATATGAAATGGGAAATAGTAAAAGAGGTAATTATTAAATGAAGAGATTAGGAATCGATATTGGTTCGACCACAGTCAAGGTTGCTGTGATTGACGAAGAACATAACATATTATTTTCGGAATACAAGCGTCACTTTGCAAATATCAAAGAGACATTAAAGGAGCTTGTAGAACATGCCAGCAAGGAGCTTGGAAATGTTGAAGTTGCTCCTACGATCACCGGTTCCGGTGGACTTGCATTGGCACAGGTCATCGGGATTCCGTTTGAGCAGGAGGTTGTCTGTGTATCAGAAGCTCTGACTGACTATGCTCCACAGACGGATGTTGCGATCGAGCTTGGCGGCGAGGATGCCAAGATCATCTATTTTACAAACGGTGTGGAACAGCGTATGAACGGTGTATGTGCCGGCGGTACCGGTTCCTTTATCGACCAGATGGCATCCCTGCTCCAGACAGACGCTTCCGGACTGAATACATACGCGAAGGACTATGACACAATCTACCCGATTGCAGCACGTTGTGGTGTATTCGCAAAGACTGATATCCAGCCACTCATCAACGAAGGTGCAACGAAGCCAAACCTTGCAGCATCTATCTTCCAGGCGGTTGTCAACCAGACGATCAGTGGTCTTGCCTGTGGTAAGCCAATCAAGGGAAATGTTGCATTTTTAGGTGGTCCTCTCCACTTCCTCGACCAGCTCAAGGAAGCGTTCGTGCGGACACTGAACCTGACGCCGGAGCATATTATCGCACCGGGACATTCGCATCTGTTCGCGGCTGTCGGTGCAGCACTTCAGGCAAAGGAAGAGACACACTATACATTGGATGAGATCAGCGGAAAGCTCACAGCCGACCTTAAGATTGCTGTGGATGTAGACCGTCTTCCACCGCTGTTTGCATCGCAGGAAGACTACGACGCTTTCATCAAAAAGCAGGAGAAAAATAAAGTATTACGTTCCGACCTTGCCACCTACAAGGGGAAATGTTTCCTCGGTGTCGACGCCGGTTCCACAACAACAAAAGTCGCACTGGTTGCCGAGGATGGCAGTCTGCTCTATGATTTTTACAGCAGCAACGATGGTAGTCCTCTTCGGACAACCCTGCGTGCCATGAAAGATATCTATACAAAACTCCCGGATGGCGTGGAGATTGTAGCCGGCTGCTCTACCGGATATGGAGAAGCCTTAATTAAGTCTGCTCTCATGCTCGACTATGGTGAGGTAGAAACAATCGCCCACTACACTGCCGCTGCATTCTTTGATCCGGACGTGGACTGTATCTTAGATATCGGTGGTCAGGATATGAAATGTATCAAGATCAAGAATGAAGTCGTCGACAATGTCATGCTGAACGAAGCATGTTCCTCCGGCTGTGGCTCTTTCATCGAGACATTTGCCAAATCGTTAAATTATGATGTGAAGGATTTCGCGAAGATCGCACTTTTCGCAGAAAGCCCGATTGATCTCGGAAGCCGTTGTACTGTATTTATGAATTCCAAAGTAAAACAGGCACAGAAGGAAGGCGCAAGCGTCGCAGATATCTCTGCAGGTCTTGCTTATTCCGTTATTAAGAACGCCCTTTTGAAGGTAATCAAGCTGACCGATCCGAAGTCACTTGGCAAAAATATCGTCGTACAGGGCGGAACCTTCTATAACGATGCGGTTCTTCGAAGCTTCGAGCTTATCTCCGGCAGGGAAGCAATCCGTCCGGACATCGCCGGTATCATGGGAGCCTTCGGTGCAGCCCTGATTGCGAGAGACCGTTATGAGGAAGGCGACCAGACGACCATGCTCTCCAAGGAGGCGATGGAGGCACTCACCTACGAGACGAAGATGGCGCGTTGTAAGGGATGTACGAACAACTGTCTCCTTACAATCAACCGTTTCACAGGCGGAAGACAGTTCATCACGGGTAACCGTTGTGAACGCGGTCTTGGTTTAAAGAAAAACCAGCACAACATGCCGAACTTATTTGAATACAAATTTAATCGTTTGTTCTCCTACGAACCGCTGACCGAAAGTGAAGCATATCGTGGTATCATCGGTATTCCACGTGTCCTGAATATGTATGAGAACTATCCGTTCTGGTTTACATTCCTGACGAAGCTCGGCTACCGGGTACTGCTCTCTCCGAAATCATCGAGAGACATCTATACCCTTGGTATCGAGTCTATCCCAAGTGAGTCGGAATGTTATCCAGCAAAGATCTCGCATGGTCATGTTATGTGGCTGTTGAAGCAGGGAATCAAGACAATTTTCTATCCTTGTATTCCTTACGAGCGTAACGAGACACCGGATGCAAACAACCACTACAACTGCCCGATTGTCACAAGCTACGCAGAGAATATCAAGAACAACATGGAAGAGGTTTCCGCACCGGATGTCACCTACATCCGTCCGTTCCTTGCACTTGATAATAAAGATGCACTAAAGGATCGTCTGCTACGTGAATTCTCGAAATATACAAACGTCACAAAGGAAGAAATAAACGAAGCGGTTGAGGCTGCTTATGCAGAGGCAGATGCAGTCAAAGCGGACATTCAGAAAAAGGGTGAAGAGACGATCGCTTATCTGGAGAAGACCGATAAACTCGGTATCGTGCTTGCCGGTCGTCCATACCATCTGGATCCGGAGATCAACCACGGACTTCCGGAGCTTATTAACTCGTATGATATCGCTGTTTTAACAGAAGACTCTGTTGCACATCTTGGCAAAGTAGAGCGTCCTTTGATCGTATCCGATCAGTGGATGTACCACTCCCGTCTGTACAAGGCTGCAAACTACGTCAAGTCAAGCAGGAATCTGGAGCTGATCCAGTTAAACTCCTTCGGCTGTGGTCTGGATGCCGTTACAACGGACTGTGTCAACGATATCCTGACAAACTCCGGCAAGATTTACACCGTATTAAAGATTGATGAAGTCAGCAACTTAGGTGCGGCACGTATCCGTATCCGTTCGCTGATCAGTGCAGTCAATGTCAGAAGAAAGCATAACTTCACACCATGTCCGATGCCAAGTAATTATAACCGTGTAGAATTCACAACAGATATGAAGGATTATACTGTATTGGTACCACAGCTCTCCCCAATTCATTTCAATGTATTGGCTCCGGCGATGCGCCATATGGGATTAAATATTGAGATTCTTCCGGATGCAACAAAAGAAGTCATTGATACCGGCTTAAAATATGTAAACAACGATGCCTGCTATCCTTCTTTGATCGTTGTAGGTCAGATGATGCATGCCATCACATCCGGCAAATATGACATCAATAAACTGGCACTTATTATGACACAGACCGGCGGTGGCTGCCGTGCAACAAACTACGTTGGCTTTATCCGTCGTGCACTTGCAAAGGCCGGCTACCCACAGATTCCGGTGATTGCCCTCTCCGTACAGGGCTTTGAGAATAACTCCGGTTTCGTATGGAATATGAAGACGGTCAAATGCGCGATGCAGGCGCTCGCAATCGGAGATCTGTTCATGCGCGTTGTCTACCAGACTCGTCCATACGAGAAGGTAAAGGGATCTGTCAATAAGCTGCACCGCAAATGGGAACATGCAGCCATCCGTTGCATGGAAAATGGCGGTCGCGGATTCAGTAAACTGGTACATGATATCGTCAAGGACTTCGACAACGTGCCTTTGAATGAAAATATAAAGAAGCCACGTGTTGGTATCGTTGGCGAGATTCTTGTTAAGTTCCTCCCATCTGCCAACAACCACTTAGTAGAGCTTCTGGAGGCAGAAGGTGCCGAAGCAGTTATGCCGGATCTGCTGGACTTCTTCCAGTACTGCTTCTACAACAACAATTACAAATATGAATACCTTGGCAAGACGAAGAAGTCTGCAAGAAACGGAAACCTTGGTATTGCTGCACTCGAAGCACTGCGCCACCCGGTAGTCAGTGCCTTAAAGAAGAGTAAGCGGTTCCATCCACCAGTGCACATCAAGACGCTGGCAGAATATGCCCGTCCGATCGTATCCATCGGTAACCAGACCGGTGAAGGCTGGTTCCTGACCGGCGAGATGGTCGAGCTTATAAAGAGTGGTGCCAGCAACATCGTATGCTGTCAGCCATTTGCCTGTCTGCCAAACCACATTGTCGGTAAGGGTGTTATCAAATCCCTGCGTCATGCTTATCCGGATGCCAACATCGTCGCAATCGACTATGATCCGGGTGCTTCTGAAGTCAATCAGGTAAACCGTATCAAGCTGATGCTTGCAACGGCAAGAAAGAACATGGAAGAAAACGATAACAAATAAAGCAACAAAAAAGAAACGGTTTTCAAATTGAAAATCGTTTCTTTTTTATTGCTATGCAAATGAAACTTCCAAAGGAAAAATGATTCTCTCCTCTTCCCGATTCAATTAAGAATCCAGCAGGAAATCTGCCAGAATCACATTGCTGACATCTATCCCGGCATCTGTCAGATAGATCCGGTCACCTTCGCTTGCCATGAAGCCTTCTCCGATATATTTATTCAGGACGCTTCCATATACCTCATAGATATCTTTATTGAATCGTTCCTTGAAGTCCTCCCGGCTCACGCCACAGGTCATCCGCAGACCAAGGAACATGAATTCCTCCATCCGTGCATCTATGTAGATATTCGTCACATTCTCACGCAATGTCCGCGTCGTATCGTTATACAGAAGCTCCATATTATCTGTCTCTACAAACTTGTCAGACAGGTTTTCCATCAGCTCAATATATTTGAAGATATCACGCATGTTGTTGAACCGTTTCCCCTGGAAATACGAGGATGCGCCAATACCAAAGCCGATATACTCGCCGCCCGTCCAGTAAACCATGTTATGCTTGCACTCATATCCCGGCTTTGCATAATTGGAAAATTCGTAACGGTCATAACCGTGTGCCGCCAGAAGCTGTTTCGTAATCTCATACATCCGGCGATCCACCATCTCCGGTGGCAGTTCACTTAAGATCTGCGGATCTTTTGCAAACGGCGTACCCTCCTCGATACTCAAGGAATATGCAGATATATGCTCTGGTCCAAACTCAATTACACGGGACAACGTATCGACATAGGTATGAATCGTCTGCCCCGGAAGCCCGGACATAATATCAATGTTAATATTCTGGAATCCCGCGCGTCTCGCTGCATTGTAGCTTGCCACAAACTGGTCAAAATTATGAATTCTTCCCAGTTTCTTTAACATATCATCATCGCAAGACTGTAACCCGATGCTGATCCGGTTAATACCCGCCGCCTTATAGCCATTTAACTTCTGATGGCGCAACGTCCCCGGGTTCGCCTCGATCGTCACCTCAGCATTCTTCTCCACATGGAAATACCGGCGGATAAATGCCATGATATTTGTGATCAGGGATTCATCTAACAGGGATGGTGTTCCACCCCCGATAAAGATACTGCGCACCCCGTAGTCTGCAACGATTGGCGCATACATCTTGATCTCCTGACACAGGCAATCAACATAGCGAAGCATCGTTCCATAGCTTTCCCCATCAAACGACAGGAAATCACAGTATTTGCATTTTACGACGCAAAACGGTATATGAACATATAAGCTCACATATTTTTTCATTCGTTTTTCCTACTCCTCATCTAACTTCAGTACACTCATAAATGCCTTCTGTGGAATCTCTACGTTTCCGACCTGACGCATACGCTTCTTTCCTTCCTTCTGCTTCTCCAGGAGCTTTCTCTTACGCGAGATATCTCCACCGTAGCATTTTGCAAGCACATCCTTACGCATCGCCTTGACTGTCTCTCTGGCAATAACCTTGGAACCAATGGCTGCCTGAATTGGGATCTCAAAGAGCTGTCTTGGAATCTCCTCTTTTAACTTCTCACACATCTTTCTGCCACGCTCATAAGCAGTATCCTTGTGCAGGATAAAGGAAAGTGCATCGACTTCTTCTTTATTGATCAGGATATCCAGCTTGACAAGATCGGAACGGACATAGCCCTTCATCTCATAGTCAAATGATGCATATCCGCGCGATCTGGACTTTAACGCATCAAAGAAATCGTAGATGATCTCATTCAGTGGCAGATCGTATTTTAAGAGCGCACGTGTCGTCTCCATATATTCCATGCTCTTGTAGACACCACGGCGTTCCTGACAAAGCTGCATGATCGCACCGACATATTCTGTTGTCACCATGATCTCCGCACTGACAAATGGCTCCTCCATATATTCGATCGTCGAAGGGTCCGGCAGGTTTGATGGATTCGTCAGCTCCATTACCTCACCGTCTGTCTTATGCACACGGTAGATAACTCCCGGTGCTGTTGTCACCAGATCCAGATTGTATTCGCGCTCTAAACGCTCCTGAATGATCTCCAAATGAAGCAAACCAAGGAATCCACAACGGAAACCAAAACCGAGTGCAATGGAAGTCTCCGGCTCATAGCTTAACGATGCATCGTTTAACTGCAACTTCTCCAAAGCATCTCTCAAATCCGGATATTTCGCACCATCCGCCGGATACAATCCACAGTAAACCATCGGATTTACTTTCTTATAACCTGGCAACGCCTCTGCACATGGGTTGTCCGCATCCGTGACGGTATCACCAACCGTCGTATCCTTTACATTCTTCAGACTGGCAGTAATGTATCCAACCATACCGGCTGAAAGTTCATCGCATGGGATAAACTGTCCAGCTCCGAAAATTCCGACCTGTACAACCTCTGCCTCTGCTTCGGTTGCCATCATACGGATATTCGTTCCTTTTTTCACTGTACCGTCAAACACACGGCAGAAAATGATAACGCCCTTATAGGCATCATATAAGCTGTCAAAAATCAGTGCCTTGAGTGGTGCATCTGCATCGCCCTGTGGTGCTGGTATCTTTGTCACGATCTGTTCCAATACTTCCTCAATATTCGTACCATTTTTTGCGGAGATCCGAGGAGCATCGTGTGCCTCGATTCCGATCACATCCTCAATCTCCGCTACAACACGATCCGGATCTGCGGATGGCAGGTCAATTTTATTGATGACCGGCATGATCTCCAGATTATGATCCACTGCCAGATAACAGTTTGCCAGTGTCTGTGCTTCAATTCCCTGCGCCGCATCGACGATCAGGATTGCACCCTCACAGGCTGCCAGACTCCGGGATACCTCATAGTTAAAATCCACATGTCCCGGCGTGTCGATCAGATTGAAGATATATTCCTCTCCATCCTCTGCCTTGTAGACAATACGCACAGCCTGTGCCTTGATCGTAATGCCTCGTTCCCGCTCAAGATCCATATTGTCTAACACCTGATTCTGCATCTCACGGCTTGTGAGTAGTCCGGTCTTCTCAATGATCCGGTCCGCCAATGTTGATTTGCCATGATCGATATGTGCAATGATACAGAAATTTCGTATTTTACTTTTATCCAAATGTGCCATATACTTTTACAACCTCATAATTTCCGATTTCCTGTCACCACAAAACGCATGATGACCCGCGTATATCAGTACGCTCTTAGTTGTCAAAAGTATACCACACTTTCCTACTCTTGTGCAATCAGCACTTTATAGAGAATTGCGCCAAGTGGCACCATTGCGTTTTTCGCCTCAGCAACCGTATTGGTCTGTGCCCCAACTTCAATCAGGGATGAACGCGGCATTTTATTTAAGTTAAAACAGTACCCCCGCACATAGATGCGACGCATCAGATCCCCATACAATTCTTTTCCTGCCAGATGCATCTGCAGACTGAATGCCAGATTCTCCTGCCGGTATGGATTGTACAGATAATCAATCTCCCCATTCTCATTTGTCCGGCTCATGCCATTTAAAAACATGATCTGCGCAGTCGGCACACCATCGATGTCCCGTACAAGCCGCACATCCTCCCGGACGCCATCCCGATGAATATCCAATACCACCTCAATCGACGGATACTGCTGCAAGATTGCATCTATACCATCACTTGCATAATCATACGCCAGGCTTCGATCCTCTACTCCATCCACCACATCATAGACAGTACGGTCATGATAAACCGGAATGCCATAATCTTCCTCCAGAATGCGTGTAAGCTCATCCCCCAGTCCGATCACAGTATCCTCGATCACACCCGGACGGCTGTCCGCAAACGTTTCACTGCCATGTGTATGATAAATCAGGACTTTATACTCCCCCGAAGCGGGATCAATATGCAGATCTTTTGATAACAGCGTATCCGCAGCCAGCTCCTCCGCGGTAACATTCGTAGAACTATCGATTGTATAACAGTTTCCGACCAGGAAATCATAATTATTTAACTGTTCCATCGAATATGTAATACCCGCTGGGATGGAAAGCGGTTGCACCATAGTTTCTGCAGTCTCCGCATCTCCATCGGAAGCGACTGTCACCGCTTCGGTCGTCGTTTCCGTTTCTTCGCTTCCGGTCTCACACGAAAAAGCCGTCTCGGTATCCATGCCGGTCGAAACGGCGACCTTATCCCACCGGTTTCCGGTCGTATCCACCTCCGAATCCGCAAGCACCGGAACAAACAGATTCCGAAGCTTCGAACCGGTCGTATCCACATGCAGGACAGGCGCCACAGTCTCTTGGAAGAACGCCTGTGCCCGACCGGATAGCATTGTAACATCCAGCCGTACCAGTACACCCAGACATAATGCACATACCAGACACGTCAATATAATTTTCACCCAATTTCTCTCCATACCTTAAATATATGCAGAGCCACCGGTATTATGTTAGAAAACGGTTGATTGCCTCTGAGATTGTAAAGCTGACACGACCGATCAGCTCATCAATATTTTTCGGTGTTACAAACATGGAGGATACCGTCGGCGTCTGGATAAATTCAACAATTTCTTTCTCATATTGCCGAAGGACCGATACCGGTAATTTTTCCAACAGTCCCTCCATCGCATGACTGATCATTGCTGGCATTGAAATCACAGTCGGTACACCAACCGCAATCACGGGAACCCCCAGCGTCTCTTCATTCAATGATAATCTGCGGTTTCCAACACCAGCCCCCGGTGTAATTCCAGTATCGCACACCTGTATTGTCGTATTTAACCGTTCCGCCTCTCTCGCTGCAAGTGCATCGATACAAATCACAACATCAGGATTGATCTCCCTGCACAGGGATTGTATGATCGTACTCGTCTCAATTCCAGTCTGCGCCATAACACCAGGGCAGAGTGCAGAGATTTCCATAGAATGTTTCACAACACCTTCCCGAAGTAGATGTCTTGTGATATAGAGATGATCGACAACACTTGGTCCAAGTGCATCCGGCGTGATATTTCGGTTTCCAAGACCAATCACCAGAATATGGTCTGCCCCATGAAGCAATTCTTTTAAAACATCGTGCAGCGCCAGTACAAATGGCATATGGATATTCTCATCCTCCGAACAAAGCTTTGAACTCTCCAAAGTTATATAATTTCCGATCGGTTTTCCGAGGATCTCTGCCCCTGTCTGATCGAGCACACGGAT
>ENA-ORTG01000318-ORTG01000318.1-human-gut-metagenome-genome-assembly--contig:-NODE-318-length-52353-cov-6.499541_pt1 | contig 52353 bp, 43 predicted proteins | sample MGYA00241906_ERZ509176 | MGnify/ENA primary metagenome ERZ509176 (study PRJEB26280, sample SAMEA2338811) | human gut metagenome | biome: human gut; feature: human-associated habitat; material: faeces...
TTATAGCTTTTATTACTTGACTACTTTCTGTTTCTAATGCATTTAATTCACTTGGATCTAATTTTAAATATGGAGTTTTTTGGTATTCTTCCATATCTTGTACTGTTCCATTTTCCCATACTGCATACTCATTTCCAGTTGCTGTAAATGTAACACTATAATATCCATCTTTCTTTTCTAAGGTATAATCTTTTACTTCATCTCCTACATTTTGGTTCAAATATTTCTTTAAATTTACTTCATCAATTTTAGAATTCGAACTTTTTCCAATAGCTGCTGCTACTGATGTATTCAATACTTCTTTTTCTTCTACTGCTCCTGCAAATTTTTTTGAATCTTTTGCTTGATTTATTATTCCATTCTCTCCAGTAAGATATGATATTGTTACTCCTGAAATTATTAGTAATACTATCACTGTTACTGTTAGTGCTATTAATGTTATTCCTTTGTTTTTCATGTATATTTCTCCTTTGTTAGTATCTTTTTTCAGAAATATTATAGTTCTACTTTTTTTAATTTTCAATACTTTTTTCCATTTTTTTGAATATTTTTTCACTATTTTCATAAAATATATTTATGAAAGGACTTGTTATGAAATATAAATTTTTATGTTGTTTTATTTTATTGGTTATTGGTTTATCCCCTATGACATTAGCATATTCTACAAGCTACAGTTGGTCTGTTTTAGATAGCAGTATTGAAACATCTGCTCAATCTTCTGCAAACGTTCAAAATGATAATTTTCTTAATCTAGATGCAGAAAGTGCAATTTTAATTGAGCAAAATTCTGGTCAAATTTTGTATAGTCATAACATTCATGAAAAATTACATCCTGCTAGTGTTACAAAAATAATGAGTTTATTATTAATCATGGAAGCTCTTGATTCAGGAAAAATAACTTTAGAAACCCAAATTCCTTGTAGTGAAAATGCTGCTAATATGGGAGGTTCACAAATTTGGCTTGATCCTCGCGAAAATTTAAGTGTTAATGATATGTTAAAAGCAATAGCTGTTGTTAGTGCAAATGATTGTGTTACAGCTATGGCAGAATATTTAGGTGGTTCTACTGAAAATTTTGTGAAAATGATGAATGAAAAAGCCAAAGAACTTGGAATGAATGATACAAATTTCGTTAATTGTCATGGTCTTGATGAAGATGATCATCTAACATCTGCATATGATATTGCATTAATGTCTCGTGAATTATTAACAAAACATCCTCAAATAACAAATTATACAACAATTTGGACAGATTCTCTTAGAGATGGAAAATCTGCATTATCTAATACAAATAAATTAGTACGTAATTATTCTGGATGTACTGGTTTAAAAACTGGCTCTACATCTAAAGCATTATTTAATTTATCAGCATCTGCAACTCGTAATGATTTATCATTAATTTCTGTAATTATGAAAGCTCCTACTTCTGCAATTAGATTTTCTAATGCTTCTACTCTACTTGATTATGGATTTAATACATTTTCTTATGAATCTTTTGCTACAAAAGATGAAGTTTTTAAATCTATTCCTGTAACAAAAGGAACTGCTGACACAATAAATGCCATTTATGAATCTTCTCCATCATTTTTGATAAAAAAAGGCGAAGAATCTAGTATTACTTATGAAATTAATCTTCCAGAAAGTATTCAAGCACCTATAACTCAAGGTCAACAACTTGGTACAATTTCATATTATTTAAACAATGATAAAATTGCAGAAGTAAGTCTTATTGCCGAAAATTCTATTAACAAAATTTCATTTATTAATATAATGAAATCTCTATTTAGCAATTGGTTTAATTTAACTCGTTCTTCGTAATTATGAATTATGCTTTCCCTTATTTTTAGTATATAAAAGACCAGATAAAAAATCTGGTCTTTTACATTTCTATTATTTTGGCTGTTACATCTTTTTCTTGACATTCCATAATAATTTTTATTGTTTTATTTGTATTATTTTTGAATTTAAAATCATAACTTCCATATGCTACTGCTGCATCTTTACCTTTTTCTATATATGGCACATATCCACTATGTTCATGTCTTTCTATAATTTCTAATCCATCAACTTTAAGAACTGCATTATATAAAGTTGTACTTACTTGACAATTTCCTCCACCAAGACCTTGTTTCTTCTCTCCATCTACATATACATCTGCTTCCTGATATCCCTTTTCTTTTGTTGCTTTTCCAACAGTATTGCAAAATGAAAATATTTCTTCTGGTTTTATTTCTGTATTTGTTAATGAATCACATGTTATTCGCATATTATTTTGTCTTGCTTTTTCTTTATTATGAATTTTTGTAGAAAAATTTGCAATTTCTTTTTCTGTTTGTTCTGTCACTTGTTGTGTATCTGTTGTACTTTGTGTTGACTTAATATCAATCTCATCTAGATTATTTTTGTTTGTACTACTTCTTTGAGCTTGATAATTTAGACTATCATTATTTGTTTTAAAAATCCATATACCTATTCCTAACATAATTCCAATTAACACTATAAACAAAAAAGTTTTTTTCATTTAATATTTTTCCTTCCTTATATAATATATTTTTTCTTGACTTTATTTTGTCCAAAACCTCAAAAAATATTGACAAATCAATAAAAAAAACGTATAATTGTTATGTATTAAATTTTTAAAGGAGATTTTATTATGTTAGCTAAATATTGGAAAAAAATAGGATTATTTATTTTAATAGTTGCTTGTATTTTTAATATTATGAATAAGCTTGTGAAAAAAGTATCTTTAAATACTGAGTTAGAAGCTTCTGCAACATATGTAAATCAAATTAATCAAGAAGAAAATAAAAATTTAAACAAATAAGCTTGAAAAAAGTATAAAGATATGGTAATATAATAAAAGGCAAAAATTACTATTGTAAGAAAGAGGTGAATTTGCAAATGAAAGAAGGAATACATCCAGCATATAATCAAACAACTATTACATGTGCTTGCGGTAATGTTATAGAAGTTGGTTCTACAAAAAAAGATTTAAAAGTTGATGTTTGCTCAAAATGTCATCCATATTGGACAGGTAACTTAAGACTTGACACTAAAGGTGGTAGAGCAGATAAATTTAAGAAAAAATACGGTCTTGCATAAAAAAAGAAAACATTTTAAAATGTTTTCTTTTTTTATATCTATTCTTAATATTCAAAAAAACGACTCAATGAGCCGTTTTTATTTTAAAAATGTTTTCCTCTAGTTTTTGTTCTTTTTGCTTTTGAATCTTTTCCATCTTGATCCGCAAAATATTCTTCAAGCATTCTTTTTCTTTCTATGTCCTCATCATTTTTCTCTGATACATTATCATTATAATCATTAGAAGTATTTTCTTCTTTATATTCTACTTCTACCGGCTGATCATTTATTTTTTCTTCATCGTGTTGAGTATTATCATTATAATAATCATCATTAAAGTTTGTACTATATGGATTTTCATCATTCATATCATCATTGTAATAATTATCATCCATATTTCCATTATCTGACAATTCCTGATGTTCAAACATTGCTCTATCTAATTCTTCTGCTCCTGGGAACTCAATCTCCTCTTCTTCATCTTTTTTGATTTTTATTTTTAATATTATTGAAACTATTATTGTTAATATTAAAAATACTAAAACTGCAACTAATATATATTGTTCTTGTCCCCAAGTTTCTGGTTTTAACCAGTCAACTTTTCCTACAATTTGTTGATTTTCACTTTTTGTTGATGTACTTTCTGTTTTTGTTGTTGAAGTTGTTATTTTTGTATTTTCAGAACTTGTTGTTGATGAAGTTTCTTCTTTTGTTGAAGTTGTCGTTGGTTCAGTTGGTGGTTGTTCATCTATTACTGTCTCTTCTACTGGTGTAGCTGTTTGCTCTCCAGCTTTTCTTGTAATATTTAGTGTATATGTTTTCTTTGTTTTTCCATCTTCTGCAACAACTACAATTTCAACTTTATTTTCTCCTTCATTTAATGCGATATTTCCATCTCCTGATTTTACTTTTGCATTTGAGTCTTTGGTTGTTGCATATATATATACCTTTTCGGCTTCATTTGGAACCTCTACATTGTATTGATATGTATCTGGTTTAAATCCTTTAAAATCATATTGTTTTGGATTTAAGCCTAAATCTCTTAATCTTGCTTCTGATGACTTTGTTGTACTATTATTATTTGAACTTGCTGAATTGTTTGATGTGTTGTTATTTGAACTTCCTGCATTATTTGATGTATTATTATTTTCTGTTGGTGTCTCTGTTTTTGGGGCTTTTACTGTTAATATTGCATTATTATCAACATTAGGTAAATCTTCATCATTGACATTTGCTATTCCAGTAATTCTAAATTTTATCTTATATGTTGTATCTGATGTTACTGTTGGCACTTTAAATGTATAACTTCCTAAATCCGTTATTCCTGTTGCTGAAGCTCCTGATATTTTAGTTCCATTTGCTATTCCACTTGGACCAGCACTAGAACTAACTAATTCAAGTCCTGAATTATCAACCAATTCCAAGTTATAAGCTCCTAATGTTTCTTTTGAAGTTATTGATATTGTTACATTTCCATCACCAGAATTAACTTGCTTATCTGTTGAAACAATATTTGAAGCATTAACTTTTGTTTCTAAAATTAAAATTGAAAATATTGCTATAAGTAGTATGTTAAATATCTTTTTTTTCACAATTATTCCTCTCTCTCTTTATAATTCTATTTTATAAGTATCTACAGCATATTTTAAAATTCTTAATGAATCTCTTGCATCAATTATTCCATCTTTGTTTAGGTCCGCTGATTTTGCATATTCATTATTTAATTCATATGTTCCAACTGCATATTTTAAAATTCTTAATGAATCTCTTGCATCTACAACTCCATCTCCACTTACATCTCCAAGAACTGAAATTGTATATTTATCATTTACAACATAACCTGTTGCAAGATTTGATTCGTTTGAAACCACTTCACCATTTGAATTTTTTACAACTATTTCTGCTCCTAATAATTCTTTTAAATCTGTGATTGTTGAATTTGGAATTGATGTTATTTCATTTGTAGTATTATTTGTTCTTATTTTTTCATTTTCTACAATTTCTTTATTTTCATCATCAGGATTTTCTGGAACATCTGGTGTTGGATTATCAGGAGTATCTTTTCCATTATCTTCTTTTACTGGAACTAAATATAATTTATATACAGGCTCATCATCAGATGTTGATCTTGCAGCATATCCTTCTACACCATTTGATTTTCTAACAAAATCCCAATATGTACCTGCAACTTTTTCTGTTGCTTTTTCAATTACTGTTACAACCTCATTTAGATATATTTTTTCTCCAATATATGTTCCATTTGGATTATCTCTTAATCTTAAACTTGGATTTGCATTACATTTTACTAAATTACTATCTATTTCAGGAGTTTCATTATTATCTGTATTTGGTCTTTCGCATGCTGTATTTGGCATGTTTTTATATACTGGAATTATAAATGTATAATCCATATCTATTGATTCACATTCTTCAAATGCTACTCTTAATTTTGTTCCTTCATTTTGTGGGGCCATTATATTTTGTTGATATTGATGCCAATATAATCCTGCTTCTGAATTATCAACATCAAATTTTTGAAGATACATTGTATTTTGTCCTCTATTAATATATCCTTTTGAGATAAATTCAACACCTCCATCAATTGATAATTCAATTGATGTCCAACCTTCTTGTTCAGCTCTAGCAAGCCCATTTAATATAACGTTGTCTTTTCCGCTTCCACTAGCACCAATATTAAATACATTATATACCCCAACATATTGATCATTATACCCTTCACCTTTTACTAATGGTGATGTTCCATTTCCTTGTTCTTGTAATATTCTTGCTATTACATAATAAACATTTACATTATATTTTTTTGATGCCTCTATAATTGCATTTATGTATGATTCATTATTCCAAAAATCATATTTTTTTAACATTGCTTGTATTGTCTCAATTTTATAATCTGTATATGTTAATTCTAAAAACTGAAAAACATCTGATGAATTTAATGAATTTCTTGGATCCATCATATATTTTAATGCTGATTGTGATGCACAATGCCATTTTCCTGAATCATATGTTGCATTACCACAAATAGGACATATCCATTCTCCTGCATATGAATTACTTGTTGGTACTAAGTTTCTTGGTGATGAACCATGTCCTACATATTCATTTTCAATTACCTCATTCCAATCTAAATCTGTATATAATATTTTAAAATTCCAATTTGGATGTTCATTTTTTAAATTTTGTATCATTTCTTTTATTTGTGGATATGTATTTGAATCTATATTTTCTATATCTTGACTAATTGTTTGATTTACTGCAAATGTTTTAGTAAAAAAGCAAAAATATTGCAATATTAAAATTATCATTATTAAAATAAAAATTAACTTTTTTTTCATTTTTTCTCCTCTTCTTACAGTATTTTATATATTCTCTACTTTTGTTATTTTTTTCATTTTTCTTCGACAATAGTATATCATTTTTTTATTCTTAAAGTCAACCTTGATGATATGTATTTTATATTACATTTATATTACAAATTCCTTAATTTTTCTTGTAGTTTCTACCTTTTTTATGATATAATGTTTTTTATTATGTAGGAAAAATCTCCTAGTAGGTGATTTTTCCGTACAGAATAATTATGGGGATTATTAGAATTTCTAAGCAATTTCCATTGCATAGAAATTCTTAAATCCGTTTTTTATAATGATTGGAGGATTTATGATGGAATTACTTTCACCTGTTGGTGATTTTGATTGTTTAAAAGCTGCTGTACAAAATGGTGCAGATGCTGTATATTTTGGAGCAAATAGTTTTAGTGCAAGAGCTTTTGCTTCAAATTTTGATGATGATACACTAAAAAAAGCTATAAATTATGCAAAAATAAGAGGTGTTAAAACAAATTTGACTTTAAATACTCTTATAAAAAATGATGAAATGTATAATGCAATTGCTTTAGCAAAAAAAGCTTATGAATATGGTATTGATGCAATAATTGTTCAAGACTTAGGTCTTGCACGTTATATGATAAAAAATTTTCCTGGTCTTGCTGTTCATGCTAGTACACAAATGTCTGTACATAATTTAGAAGGTGTTCTTACTCTTCAAAATATGGGATTTTCTCGTGTTGTGCTTTCTAGAGAACTTTCTATTCAAGAAATTGAACATATATGTAAAAACTCAAATGTTGAAATCGAAGCATTTGTACATGGTGCTCTTTGTATTTCATATTCAGGTCAATGTTTATTTTCAAGTATGGTTGGTGGTCGTTCTGGAAATCGTGGTAAATGTGCTCAACCTTGTAGATTACCTTATGAATTGTTAGAAAATGATACAACTATTGATAAAGGTTATTTATTAAGTCCTAGAGATTTATGTGGATTAGAATATTTACCACAACTAGTAAATGCTGGAGTAACTTGTTTAAAAATTGAAGGTAGAATGAAAACTCCTGAATATGTAGCAACTGTTACTAGAATTTATAGGAAATACCTTGATTTAGCCATGTCAAAAAATGATTTTAAAATTGATGAAAAAGACAAAAAAGACTTATTACAAGTATTTAATAGAGGTGGATTTTCAAATGGACATTTATCTTCTACTGAAAATAGAAAATTAATATATCCTCAAAAATCTAATAATATGGGAATATATTTAGGAACCATTTCAAATTTCAATAAAAATCATGGATACATTTCATTTACAACTAATGAATTTCTACATGTTGGAGATAAAATTTGTGTTGAAAATAAAAAACATGAAACAAATCTATATACTATCTCTGAATTAATGAAAAATGATAAAAACATTACAGAAGCACATATTGGTGATAAAATAAAAATTGGTAGAATGAAAGGTGATATTTTTATAGGTGATAAATTATTCAAAATTTCTGATAAAGAATTAACAACTTCTGCATTAGAAACTATTGAAAAAGAGTCTAGAAAAAGAAAATTATCTTGTGAAATGAAAGTTATCTTAAACTCCCCTATTTCTTTAAAGATATTTGATGATAATATATCTGTTAAGATTGACTCTAATATAATTCCTGAACCTGCTCAAAAATCACCTATGACAAAAGAAAGACTTATTTCTCAAATCTGTAAAATTAATAATACACCTTATAATTTTGAAAATGTAAATATCAAATTAGGAGAAAATCTTTATGTTCCAAGTATTAGCGGAATTAATGAACTTAGAAGACAAGCATTAGCTCAATATGAAGAAAAACTTATTTCAAGTTTTAGAAGATTATCTAATGCAAATTATACAGAAAACAATCCAAATTCATCACATAAAGAAACAAAAATAAGTTTATTATTGAATACATTAAATTTAAGTTATAATTATTTAGAATTAAAAAATGTATCTAAAATATATATACCATTCAAATATTTTATAAATAAAAGCTTTTCTCACCTACTTTTAAATGTTTGCCAAAAATTTGATACATATATTTATATGCCAATAATAATTAGAAATAATTACAATAGATTAATAAAAAATAACTTACCAACTATTTTAGGAAAATACAAAATAAAAGGATTTGTTTTATCAAATATAGGAAATTTTGAACTTTTAAAAGATTACAAAGATTATGAATTTATATGTAATTATACATTCAATATATTTAACAATTTAACTATTAATGAATTACCTGCAAATACAATAACACTATCACCTGAACTTAACAAAACTGATTTAAAAAACTTTAACACAAACAAGAAAACAGAATTAATTGTCTATGGAAGAACTCCATTGATGAATTCAAATTATTGTTTATTAGGAAAATCAAATAAATGTTATTCTGAATGTGATCATAAATGTAATTCAACAAATAAATATTATTTAAAAGACAGACTTGGATTTTTATTTAGAATTATACCAGATAATATCCAAACAATTACAACTATTTACAATAGTAAAATAACATCAATCGAATATGATGGACTCCCTATTGATTTTGCAAGAATTGATATTTTAGATGAAAACATTTCTGAAATTAATGATATTATAAAAACTGTTTTAACTGGTAAAAAACTTGAAGGAAATCAATACACAAATGGAAACTTTAATAAAGAAATTTAAATGAAAGAGATAAAATTCTCTTTCATTTTTTATTGTGTAAGAAATTGTGTAACACTTTTTCTAACTTACCATATTATATATTATCAAAAGAAAAAATTTAAAGAATTACTTAAAATTCTTTAGCAAATCTTATCTTAATTATAAAGGAGGTGTTTTGTATGCCAGAAAATAGAGGTTGTGGATGTGGCTTTGGTTTTGGAGATGACTGCTGCTGGATAATAATTCTTATACTTTTAATTTGTTGCTGTTGTGGCGGTAACAGAGGTGGATGTTGCTAATCCTTTAGACATAATTAATAATGTATAGAAAAATCACCTATATTGGCGATTTTTCCTACACACAAAAGGTCCTTACGGGCCTTTTTTCTTTATAAAAAACCTTATATTTCTATTGCATTTTTCTGTTTAATATATTAAAATATTACTGATACATTAAGAAGAAAGGAAGATTTTTATGAAAAAGAAAATTTCAATAGCATTATGTTTGCTATTAATTTTAATTTCAACAACTGTTTTTGCCTCAACACCAGTAAAAATGGAGATTGTTGAAAATAATATTTGTAATATTAAATTAAATGAAAATTCAAAATTTGAAAAGAAAATTATAAGTTCTGAATTAGACAAAAAACAAGTTACATTACAATTACAAATTAATAATGATGCAATTAATAAAGTACCAGAAGGAGAATTAATGTTAGTAATTGATAACTCTTCAAGCATGACAGATAAAGTTGGTGAAGTTACAAGAAAAGATTTAGTTTTAAATTCTGCCAATAAACTTATCGAAAACTTACTAGCATTAAACTCATCTACATTAAAAATTGGTATTGTTTCATTCTCATCAAGTTCTGAAGTTTCAGAACAAGGAACAGAAAAAGATGCTAAATTAATATCTAACTTTACAAACGATTTTTCTATTTTAAAAGAAAAAATCAATTCTATTGAAGGAACTGGAGCTTATACAGATTTAGATGCTGGTCTAAAACTAGCTAAAAAAACATTTTCAACTGAAGACAATAACAAATATTTAATCGTGTTAACAGATGGCTTGCCTAATATGTGTGTTGGAAGTTCTGATTTAGTATCTGTTGAAGCATTAGAAAAAGTTATTTCCACAACTAATGAAACACTAAAATCATTAAAAAACATCAATGTAATTTCACTTTTAACAGGTATCAGTTCTGAAGAAGCTGTTTTCAAAACTGATACAACAGGAAAATCTTATACATATGGTCAAGTTATTCAAGGTGTTTTTGGAACAACAGCTCAACCTACTATTGGAAAGTTCTATAAAATAAATGATAATGAAATTGAAAAAACAATTACAGAACAAATCTATGCAGATTTAGTTCCAGTTGAACAAACATTAAAAAATATAACAATTGTTGACTATTTCCCTCAATATATCATTGATAATTTTGAGATGGCTTATGTTGAAGGTATGGATGCTTTAAAAATATCATCTGAAATTGATAAGGAAACAAATAGTATCACCTGGACAATTCCAGAATTAAAGGCTAAAGAAACATTAAAAGTTCAATATACATTAACATTAAAAGATGAATTTAATGAAAAAATAATTGATCAAATATTAGATACAAACCAAAAAGTTGAAATTAATTATAAAGATTTTGATAATACAGAAAAAACTACAGAATCAACTGTAACACCAAAATTAAAACTTACTGCAATAAAAGCTGAAGAGCCAAAAACAGAACCAACTATAACTGAACCAACAAAAGATGAAACAAAAGCCCCAGAAGAATTACCAAAAACAGGTGCTCCGATATTATTTGGATTTATAACTGTTGCTACAGTATCAACTATTACCTTTGCAGTAAAATCAAAAAAGTTTAATTTCTAATATCAAAGAAAGTCTATAAAATATAGACTTTCTTTTTATCTAATAATATTTTTTTATAAAATCTCTTGTAATTTTTTTTAATCTGTGTTAATATAATTAAGTAATTGATTTAGGGGCATAGTGTCAATGGTAGCACATCGGTCTCCAAAACCGCTTGTCTGGGTTCGAATCCTAGTACCCCTGCCATATTGAAGAGAATAGTATTAACTATTCTCTATTTTTTCATGAAAGGACTGATTATTTGTCAAAAACTTTTTATTCAACAATTATATTTACACTTATTATATGCACACTTTTTATTCCAATAATTTCTTCATCAAACTTTGAACAAATACCTACTAAAAAAGATTTAATATTTTTAGGTAATTCTAATTACGCTTGGCCAATTCCAGGTTATACTACTCTCTCCTCAAAATTTGGAAAAAGAATTGCTCCCACAACAGGAGCTTCAACATTTCATAAAGGTATTGATATTCCTGCACCTGAAGGAACAAATTTAATTGCCACATGTGATGGAATAATTACTTTTACTGGATTCCTTGGAGGTGGTGGATATACAATAACACTTACTAATTATGATGGCATAAAAATTTCTTATTGCCATGTCTCCCCTATCTACATTGTTTATGTTGATGAACTAATTAAACAAGGCCAAATTATTGGTAATGTTGGACCTAAATATGTTTATGGAGTATCTGGAAATACTTATAGTGATCCAGCAACTGGAAAACCAACAAATGGAGCCACAACAGGCTGTCATCTTCATATAGGCTTTAGAATTGAAAACAACTATGTAAATCCATTAGATTATTTACAATAGACAGTTTTTGTGGTATTATCATTAAGGTTTATAGATATCCATATAAAATCTAAATTTATATATAAGGACTGATTCTAATGGCATTTGATGGAATTGTTACACAAGCGATTACACATGAATTAAAAAATGATTTAATTGGTGGAAAAATTGATAAAATCCACCAACCAGATAAAAATACTATTCTTCTAGGAATTTATTCAAATTCAATCCATTATGCATTAAATATATGTATTGATGCACACAATTGCAGAATAAATCTAACTACAAATTCAAAAGAAAATCCTCTTGTAGCACCAAATTTCTGTATGTTACTAAGAAAACACTTAATTAGTGGTAAAATTTCTACTATCGAAATGTATGGATTAGAAAGATTAGTAAAAATTAATATTGAAACAATAAATGAATTTAATGAAATTGAAATAAAAAGCCTAATTATAGAACTAATGGGAAAACATAGTAATATTATTCTAATTAATGATAAAAATATTATAATTGATTCATTAAGACACATTTGGGCAACAGATACTATTTACAGAGATATTCTTCCATCTAGAACCTATAGCTTCCCAACTTCTGAAAAATTAGATTACACTAAAATATCTGACATATATAGTATCTTTCAAGATAATTTAAATCTATCAGTTGAAGAATTTTCAAAATTATTTGCAAACACTTTTAATGGTTTTAGTTTATCATTTATAAAATCAGCTCTTGAAAAATGTAATATTACTACTATTAATAAAGAAAATTTATTAAAATTACAAAAATATATAAACAATATTTTAACATTTCCAAATAATCTATATTTTACAGAAGTATATAAGAATAATAAACTTTCTGATTTTACTTTAAGTCTAGGAAATAATATTACAGTTGAAAAATTTTATTTAAATAAATTTATAGATAATTTTTATTTTTCAAGAGAAACAGAAGAAACATTTAATAATTGCAAAAATAATGCTTTAAAACTAACAACTGATTCGCAAAAAAAATTATTAAACCGTTTAAATAGTATTAATACAAAATTAAAAGATTGTGAAGAGAGAGATAAATATAGACTTTATGGAGAATTAATAACTTCAAATTTATATAAATTAACAAATACACATACAGATTATATTGAACTTGAAAATTATTATGATACTAATAATCTAATCAAAATTCCACTAGATAGAAAATATTCTCCAAATATAAATGCAAAACATTATTTCAAAAAGTATAACAAATTAAAAAATGCACTTCAAATTGTTTCAGTTCAAAAAGCTGAAACAGAAAATGAATTAAATTATATTGATAGTATTATTTTTGAAATAGAGTTAGCTTCTTCTACTAAAGAAATTCAAGAAATTTTAGACGAAATTTCAGAAAATTTAATAAAAAATAAAGTATCTCAAAAGAAAAAAAATACAAAAAATTCAAAAAAGAAAAAACAAGAAAAACAATACTCCCCATTACATTTTAATATAGATAATTTTGATGTATATGTCGGAAAAAATAATAAAGAAAATGATTGGCTTACATTTACATTTGCAAGTAAAAATGATATTTGGCTTCATACAAAAGATATTCAAGGAAGCCATGTTATAATAAAAACTTTAGGATTAAATATTTCTGATGACACATTAGTAAAATGTGCAAAACTTGCTGTTGAACATAGCAAAGCAAAACTCTCATCTAATGTTCCTGTTGATTATTGCAAGGTTCAATATGTAAAAAAACCTAATGGTGCAAAACCAGGTATGGTTATTTTTACAAATAATAAAACTATTTCTGTCACATCTTGTCAATAATTTTTCAATATTTTTTTCATTAACATTGAATTTTACATAATCTCATGATATAATAGCATACGTTCGAAATACACACACTTTATGGAGGAAATTTTATGTTAGAATTGTACTCAAAAAAACGGTTTGTAGTTATTTTTAAAGATTGTCCATTTGATGGTGATTGGAAAAATTGTTATTTGAAAGAAAATGAAATTGAATTAGGCTATTTAAAAAAATCAGGTAAATTTATCATTTTGAAAAATTTATCTATTAAATTTCCATATGATGAATTTTTGAAGCTAATTGAATCACCTAATTCTACTTTTGAAGATTTGTTACGTATTAGTCCAAATGTTTTAAAAATTTCTGATAATCAACATGCTGTAGAACAATTTGCTTTTCAAAGAAACGTTTTTTGGAGAGAATTTTTCAATGTAAAAACTCAAAAGCAAAACTTCTTTGCCTTTAAGTTATAATTTCTAAAAAGAGGCTCATTAACTTGAGCCTCTTTGATTTTTTATATTTTGTTATGCTTCTGGTTCTATTAAACCAAAGTTTTTACCATCTTTTAATCTATGAATAACATTTACTTTACCATTTTCTTGATTAACAAATGTTAAAAACATTTGACTTGGTCTTTCTTCTAATTTTAATTTTGCATCTTCTGGTGTCATTGGTTTTATTTCATAGTATTCTACTTTTAAAATTTCATCTTCTACTTCATGTACTATTGTTTGTGCATTTAAGTCTTTTAAGCTTGAATCTTTTTGCATTTTTTCTCTTTTTGTTTTTGCTTTTCTAATTTGTCCTTCTATTATATCTATATCTTTATCTATAGATGCATATAAGTCTTTTTCTTCAGCAACTGCTCTAAATGTTTCTCCATTAGCTATTACTTTGATTTCCGCTATTTGATAATTTTTTTCAACTTTTGCTATTATTTCAGCTTCTGCATTGTCAAAGTATTTTTCTATCCTTTCCATTTTCTTTTCTGCATAATCGTTTATTGCATCTGTTATCTTAAGTTCTTTTCCTGTAATTTTTATTTTCATAAAAAATCGCTCCTCTCTTTTCTTTTATTGTTGACACCTAGTTCATCCTCATTATATCTTTTTTCTTGCTTTTTGACAAGGCTTTTCATAGAAAATTTACACCAAAACTGACATAAAAAAAGAAACGGAAATTTTCCGTTTCTTTTAATTTGATGCTTTTTGTAATTCTGTATTAATTATTGTCCATACATTAGATGTTTCCATGTCTTTTCTCCAACCTGACGTTCCAGCTAGTCCATATTTTGAGACTAATGAAACTTTTGATGTAATTGATGTTCCATCTTCAATCCACATCTTTACAGTATCTTTTCCATCTGCATATTCAATATAATATTGTTGCACATCTTCATTCCATTGTTTTTCAACTCCATTTGGAATTTTTATATTTAACATACTTACTACAGATGGTTTTTCTACTAATTCTCCATTTGAATTTACTTTCCATTTTCTTGTGTAAAATGGTAATGCTAAAATAATTTTATCTGCTTTTACTTCATCATATTCAATAATTTTCTTTAAATTTGTTTCTATCCAATTATATCCTGCTGTTGTTCCTGGTTTTGTGCTTGAAGCTCCATATTGGTCATATGCCATAAATATTAAATAATCTGCAACATGTCCAATTACATTTCTATCATAACATAATGACCAGTTTGCATCTCCATCTGGTGCAGTTACATCAACAGATAATACTACTCCTAATTCTTTCATTCTTGGATCTAATTCTATTATAAATCTTGAAAATTTGTCTTTATCTGCTTGATACATATTTTCAAAATCTATATTTATTCCATCTAATTGATATTCAACACATACATCAACTATATTTTCAATTAATTCTTGTCTTTTGGTATAACTATTTAATATTGTTGATGTGACTTTTATTCCAGCTTCATTATTTTGTATAGCTGGCCAAACTTTATATCCATTCGAATGTGCCCATTCTATATATTTTTTTCCTGATTCCCCTATTTTATTCTTTAAATTTCCATTAGAATCTATATAGAAAAATGTTGGTGATACCACATTTACACCTTCAATTACTTGTCCTGTTCTGTCTGGTGCTTGTACATATTTTGAGTAATAATCCCAAAACATATTTACTTTTCCTGTTATTTGTTTTTCTTCTTCCCAGTCATCTCTTGTTGTTGTATAATTTGTTAATTTTGTGCTTTTTACAAAACCTACATTTCCATTTTCTGTTCTAATTCTTGTCCATCCATCTTTTTCCTCAATTGCGACTACTACATCTCCTCTTTCTATTTTGTCTACTGTTTTTGAAAAAAAGTCTGCTTTCCATTTTACAGATAGGTTTGATTTTGCATATGCTTTTACTTGTTTTCTTGTTAAAGAATCTAATATTACATTATTTTCTACAATTGTTGTTTCTAAATTATATACATCTTTCATTTCTACAATTGGCATATATATTACATCATCTTTTTTTATTGCATGTGCATATATCTTCTTGGTTGCACCATTTAAAGTCAATTTGTTTGTTTCAAATCCTATACTGGCTATTTGTTTATCATATGTTGTTACAATTTCATTTATTTCATCTTCAATATTTATATATTTATCAAAATAGTTTTTTATATCATCCATTGACATATATATATTTCCATTTTCTTCTATTATTTCATGTTTTAGATTTGCTGTAACATTTTTGTTATTTAATACTAAATTAATTTCATTTGCAGTTTTTTCTTTCAGATAGTTTTCTGCTTTATTTAATACAAAAATTACAATAAGTAATAAAATTGCAATTATTACTATTCTTTTTAATATATTTTCTTTCTTTCTTGGCTCTTTATCTATCTTAATTTTTAGGTCATTTTTGTGCTTCATTTGTTTGTTCTCCTCTTTTTTTTCTAATTATATTATATCAATAATAAAATAGCAAGATTTTTCTTGCTATTTTATATTAATTTTTTATTATTACATTTTTCTAAAAACTCCTGCAACTTTGCCTAAAATTCTACAATCTGGCACTATTATTGGATCCATTGTATGATTTTCTGGTTGAAGTCTTATATGGTCTTTTTCTTTGTAAAATGTTTTTACTGTTGCTTCATCACCAATTAATGCTACTACTATTTCTCCATTATTTGCATTACTTTGTTTTTTTACTAATATATAGTCACCATCTAATATTCCAGCTTCTATCATGCTTTCTCCTCTTACTGTTAACATGAAACTTTCACTGTTTCCTACGAAATCTACTGGAATTGGGAATGTATCTGTTACATTCTCTACTGCTAATATTGGTTGGCCTGCTGTTATTCTACCAATAACTGGAACATCTACTAATTCTTTTTGAACATAAAAATCTTTTGAAGATTTTACATATGGTTCACCATTACTTCCTTTTATAATTTTTAGTGTTCTTCCTTTTTTATCTTCTTTTTTTATATATCCATCTTTTTCTAATTTTTCTAAATATGCATGTACTGTTGCTGTTGAACTTAATCCTATTGCTTTTCCTATTTCTCTTACTGATGGTGGATATCCGTTTTCTAATACTTGTGTTTCTATGAATTTTAAGATTGCTTTTTCTTTTTTAGTAGTTTCAGCTCTTGTTCCCATTTAATCACTTCTCCTTTTATATAGAACATTTATTCCGTTTATCATGACTATATACTATCATAAAAGAAAAGAAATGTCAAACAAATATTTGACATTTCTTTAAATTATTTTGTTATTGATAAAATTTGATATTTTATAACACCTGCTGGTGCATTAACTTCAACTGTACTTCCTTTTTTTGCTCCTAATAATGCTTTTCCTATTGGTGATTCATTAGATATTTTATTTTCTGCCAAGTTTACTTCTGTTGATCCAACTATTGTATATTCAACTTCTTCTTCAAATTCTACATCATATAATTTTACAGTATTTCCTATTTGAACAGTTTTTGTATCTATTTCTGCTTCATCTATTATTTTAGCATGTCTTATTTTGTTTTCTAACTCTGCTATTTTTCCTTCATTTTCAGCTTGTGCATTTTTAGCTTCATCATATTCGGAGTTTTCTGATAAATCTCCAAAGCCTAATGCAACTTTTATTCTTTCTGCAATTTCTGTTCTTTTTTCTGTTCTTAAGAATTCTAGTTCTTTTTCTATTTTATCATATCCTTCTTGTGTTAATATTACTTCTTTTTCTTCCATAATAATCGCTATCCTTTCTTATGCATAAAATATTTTGGAAAACATTTAAATATTTTCCAAAATTCATAATTTTGTTTATGTAGTATATTATATTATTTTTCGTATTTTGTCAATAGTTTTAGTCTTTAAACAAGTCTTTTCCATCTTTTAAATAGTTTATTCCTGAGAATATTGTTGCTATTACAGATAATGTTAGTACTATTGTTGTTATTATATTTATTATATATTGTCCTGTTGTCATATATATACTTACTGAATTTATTTGAGCTTCAGCTTGTGTTGATACTCTAAATATAAATTCTCCAAAATTGAATTTATCTAAAAATGCAAATATTATTCCTATCATTTGAGTTACTGTTTTTAATTTTCCCCATATTGATGCAGAAATTACTTTTCCACCTTTTTCTACTGCAATTAATCTATATCCTGATACTATAAATTCTCTTGCTAATACTATTATTGGAATCCATGATGGTATTTTACCATATTCTACTAAAATAACTAATGCTGATAGCACTAATATTTTGTCTGCCAATGGATCTAAAAATTTTCCAAATGTTGTTACTTGATTTCTACTTCTTGCTATATATCCATCTAACTTATCTGTTATTGATGCTACAATAAATATAATGTTCATTATCCAAAATGCTGTTGAAATTCCCAAAAATTCACTAGGAATACCTACTAAATTATCAATTATGGGAATTAACATTATAACTGGAACTAATAGTATTCTAAATATTGTTAATTTATTTGCTAAGTTCATTTTCATGTTGTTTTCTCCTTTCATTACAACTGAAATATAAGCTACTTTTTTGTAGCTTATATTTTTATAAATTAATTTTCTATTTTTGCCTTTAGTATTTCTTTTGCTTTATTAAGTTGTGTATCATTTGCATCTGTTGGTTCTCTTGTTATACTTGTTTCTAATAATATTTCATAATCTGGTGTTATACCTACTTTATTTATTTTTGTTTTGTTTGGAGTATAATATTCTTCTACTGTAATTTTTAATCCTGCTCCATTACTTAATGTTAAAAGTTGTTGTATTACACCTTTTCCATATGTTTTTGTTCCAACTATTGTTGCACATTTTAAATCTTTTAATGCTCCTGCCATTATTTCTGATGCACTTGCAGAACTTGAATTAACTAATAATACAATTGGTTCTGTTATTATTGCATCTTCTTTTGTTTTACTAATTTCTTCTTTTCCTTCTTTATCTACTGTTATTAATGCTGTTTGATCTTTTGGTACAATATAGTCAACTATTTTTAATGCTTCAGCAACAAGACCTCCACCATTATCTCTTAAATCTATTACTAATCCTTTTATTCCTTGTTCTTTTAATGATAAATATTTTGCTTTAAAATCTTCTGCAACTCCTTCATCAAAACTTGTTATTTCTAAATATCCAATATCATTTTCAAGTTTTTCAGAGTAAACTGGATTTGTATTAACTTTCTCTCTTGTAACTTCAAATGTTAATATTTGTTCTCCTCTTAATACCTCAATTGTAACTTTTGATCCTTCTTCACCTTTTATTGTATTAGCCATTTCTGACATTTGATCTGCTGTATATGAAACTCCATTTACCTTTGTTATTAAATCCCCTGCTTTTATTCCTGCTTTTTCAGCTGGACTTTCTCTAATTGGTGAAAGTACTTGAACTAAATCTTTTTCTGTATTTTTTACCATGTATATTCCTATACCAACAAAATTTCCCATTATACCTTCTGTATATTCTTTCATTTTATCTGCCGGAATATATTCTGCATACTCATCTCCCAAAGAATTTATATATCCTTCTATTGCTCCATCTATTGCACTTGTTTCATCTATATCTGATTCATTCAAATATTTACTTTTTACAATTGTTTCAATACCTTTTAATGATTTTGTTAAATTACTATCACTTGTTAAAACATTTAATATTGAACTTACTCCTGAATTATTAGTTGTTTGAGTATTTCCATCTAATTTCACTATATATATAGCTGTTAATATACTTGTAACAAATGCTGTTAATATCATTAACATGATAATTTTATAAATCTTTTGTCTTTTTATATATTTATTATCTTCTTCCATTTTTCTTCTCCTTTTAATTATTTAATTCTTTTTATGGCAAATATGGTAATGGATTTACTGGGCTTCCTCCAACTCTTACTTCAAAATGAAGATGTGTTCCAGTTGAGTTTCCTGTTGATCCAACAGTTCCTATGACTTGACCCTGTTTTACTTTATCTCCGACTTTTACTTTTCTTGAATTTGCCAACATATGTGCATATAATGTCATTGTTCCATCTCCATGGCTTATAACAATATATTCTCCATAACTATAGTATTTTCCATTACTAATACGTGCTTCTGATATAACAACTTTTCCATCTTTAACTGCTACAACACTTTTTCCAGAAACTCCTATATTAACATCAACACCTGTATGGCCTTTATATGATGGATATGTTTTATTATTTATATTTGATTTACTTAATCCTTGTACAGGAAATATGTATCCACTTGCACTTGGTTTTTGAGAAATATTTGTTGTATTTTTCTTTGCTTCTTCTTCAGCAATTCTTTTTAATTCTGCTTGAATTTTTCTTTTATCTTCTTCAAATTTTTCTATTTCTTGCTGATTTTCTTTTTCCTCTGCTGTTAATTGAGCCACATAAGTCTGCTTTTCGTTTTTTAATCTCTCTAATGAGTTTTGTTTTATTCTTTGTTGTGATAATGCATCATCTAAAGCACTTTTATTTTTTTCAAGTTCTGCTTTTGTAGCTTCAATTTCTTTCTTTTCATCTGTTACTTTTTGCATAAATTCTTTATCAGCATTCATAAGAGCCTCTGCATAATAATATTTTGATAAAAAGTCTTTTAAACTTGATGATGATAAAAATATTTCTAAGTATGAATTTTCACCATTCTTATATAATGCAATAACTCTTGCATCTAATAATTCTTTTTGTTTATTATATTCTTCTTCTTTTTGCTCTATGCTTTTTTCTGTAACTTTAATTTGAGCTTGCAAATCTTTCACTTGACTTTTTAAATCATCAATTTCATTTTCAACATCTGAAATCTGGTATATTAAATCTTCTACTGATTTCATTGTTTCAGATTTATTAGCTTTTATTTCTTTTTGTTCATTTTCAAGTTCTTTTATTTGATTATCAATATCTGATTGCTGGTTTTGCAAACTTGACTTCGAGCTTGTTGCATATGCTATATTTTGAAAAATTATTATTATAGATATTATAATTCCAATAATTTCTATTATCTTCTTTTTCATAATCTCTTTCCTTTCTTGTTTTTTTAATTACTCTCTGTACTTTCTGTTTTATTTTCATCATCTTCTTTAGTTGCACTTGATGTTATACTATTTTTATTTTTATAATAATCCAATGGATTTACTGTTTGACCATTTATTCTTATTTCAAAATGTGCATGTGGTCCTGTTGAATATCCCGTTGATCCTACTTCCAAAACTGGTGTTCCAGCTTTTACTTCATCTCCAACTTGAACCAAAATTGAATTTCCATGTGCATATAATGTTTGTACTCCACCACCATGATCAATTATTACCATATTTCCATATGCTGTATTATATGTTGCTTTAGATACAACTCCATTTGCTGCTGCAACAAAATATGTTCCAAGTGGTGCACTTATATCTATTCCTGTATGTAATTTATATGCTCCTGTAATTGGGTGAACTCTCATTCCATATAATGATGTTAATGATGTACGTCCAGGAACTGGCCATACTAATGTTCCTCCAACATAATCTTCTCCTATACTTCCTAGTGCTAATAATTTTATTTCATTTTCAATTTGTGTTACTTGTGAATTATATTCATCAATTTGTGCTTGAAGCTCTTGCTCCTGTTTTGTTAATTTACTTAAATAATATTGTCTTTTGGTTTTAGAGTTTTGAACTACTTGTGTTTTCTTTTGCTGTAATTGCTTACTTTCAACAATTTGTTTTTTCTTTTCTGCTAATATTTTTTTGGTTACTTCTATTTCTTCAATTTGCTGTTCTGCACTGTCTAACAAAGTTTTATCATATTTACTTAATAATATTAATTTATCATAAGTTTGAAAAAATTCTTTTACATTCTTAGATGCAAATAACACACCTAATAATTGTAAATTGTCTGATTTATATATTTCTATTACTCTAGCATCTAATACTTTTTTTATTTTATCATATTTTTCTTGAGCATTTGATAATTTTTGCTCATTTTCTGATATTTGAGTTGTTAATGTACTAACTTCTATATTTATCTTATTTAATTCTTCTTCTGATTGTGCTAATTGCGTATCAAGTTCTTGTAATTGTTGCATATTTTCCGACATTTGTTCTTGAACTGCTTGTAATCTATTATTGGTTTCTGTAATACTCTGGTTTATTTGGTTGGATTTTTCTTGTAAGTCTGTAATATTTTCGGCATATACGCAAATACTTGTAACACTAATTGTTACAATTGTTAAAATAGTTGTTAAATATTTGCGCATATTTTACCTCCTAAACTTCCAAATATTTTTTCATAGATATTGTACTTCCTATTGCACCTACTCCTATTCCTAATCCAAGATATACTAATATTAATAATTCACTCATACTTGAGAATTCGATAAATTTTATATTGGCAATTTCAAAGAATGATGTTCCTGAAATTTGTCCAACAATATATGTATATGCTAATCCTATAATTCCAACTGAAATTGCTCCTGCTACAACTCCTATAATAATACCTTCTACTAAAAATGGCCATCTTATAAAACTATTTGTAGCTCCAACATATTTCATTATTGATATTTCTTTTCTTCTTGCATGTACTGTTAATTTTATTGTATTTGATATTATTGCAGTAGAAATTATTATTAATAATACTAAAATTACCCATGTAACAATTTTTATTCCTTTGGCTAATCTTATTATTTGTTCAATTATAATATTGCTTGAACGTATGTCATCTACATTTGGTATTTGTTTTAAACTTTCTTGAACATCTGAGCTTAATTCTAAGTCTGTAAGTGTTACTTCATAACTTGCTGGTAATATATTATCTGTTGTATAACCTTCTATCATTTTATCTCCTAATGTTTCTCTCATTGATTCAAGACCTTCTGTGTTTGAAATATATTTTGCATCTCTTACACCATCTATTTGTAATATGTCTTTTCCAACTTGTTCAATTTCTTCATCTGTTGCCCCTGTTTTTAGATACACCATTATTCCTTGTGCATCTGCTACACTTTTTACAAATGCGTTAATATTTTCTCCTATAACTAGAAATAATCCAAATATAAGCATTGTTGCACACATTATCATTAAACATGATATTGTTGATTTTTTGTTTTTGAATACATTTCTAATTCCTTCTTTTAATAAATAACTTATAACATTAAATCTCACAATCGTACCCACCTTTTTTATCATCTTTTACGATTACACCTTTGTGTATATGTATTACTCTTTTTCTCATTTGATCAACTATATCTTTTGCATGTGTTGCAACAACAACTGTTGTTCCTCTTAAATTTATTTCATTTAATAAATTCATTATATCCCATGCTGTATCTGGATCTAAGTTTCCTGTAGGCTCGTCTGCGATTATCATTGATGGATTATTTACTAATGCTCTTGCTAATGCTACTCTTTGTTGTTCTCCTCCTGATAATTCATTAGGATACATTTTAGCTTTTCCACTTAAACCTACTAATGATAATACCATTGGTACTTGTCTACGAATATGTCTTGGTGTAGCTTTTACTATGTACATTGCAAATGCTACATTTTCATATACTGTTTTATCTGGTAATAATCTGAAGTCTTGGAATACTATTCCCATACTTCTTCTTAAATATGGTACTCTACTTTGTTTTAAAAATGTTGTGTCTTTACCATTTATTATTATATTTCCACTTGTTGGTTCTTCTTCTTTTAATATTAATTTAATTAATGTTGATTTTCCGCTTCCAGAACTTCCTACTAAAAATGCGAATTCTCCTTTTTCGATTTTAAAACTTGCATTTTTTACAGCTTCAGTTCCAGTATTATATCTTTTACAAACATTCTTAAATTCTATCATTTTTCTTTCCCTTTCGAAATTTTACTCTCTCTTATCATAACAATAATACTCTTTTTTTGCAATAGTTAAAGAGCAAAATTTTGTGGAATTTTGCCCCTTTTTCTCTATTTATCTCTTATTTGTAAATTCTTTGTAAATTTTTTAAAATAGTCTCTTTTATCCAATAAAATCTTCGACAATCTTTAATATTTTTCCTGTATTTTTTACATATTTTTGAGGAATAAAATTTTTTACTTTGTCTAATGCTTCACCTAATTCACTTACATCATGTAGCCCTATTATATATCCTTTTTCATTAAATGATTCTATTATTTCTACTTGATGGTCATTAACATGTTCATTATATTTTCCTAATCTTGGAACTGCTATTACTTTTTTTCCTTTTGTTATAGCAGTTATTATTGAGCCTACACCTCCATGTGTAATAATTACATCTGCTTTATCTACTAATTTTGCAAACTCGTCTTGTGGTACTTCATCTAGTATTTTCATATTAGGTGAATTAAATTTTGTATATCCACTTTGTACAACAACTTCTTCTTTTATTTTTCCATTATCTATATTTTTTTGAACTTCTTCTAATAATCTATGGAAACTATTATTTTGTGTTCCTAATGTTACTAATATCAATATATTGCACCTCCATATACAGCTTTTGGATATATTTTTAACAATTCTTCCCATTGTACAATAAATAAGTCTGCTATTGGATAAACTAACCTTCCTGTTGCTGTTTTTCTATTTCTATTTGCAAATGTTTCTATATATATTATTTTACTTCCAAATATTTTTCCTAAATAACACATTGGTCCTGCTGTATGTGTTCCTGTCGTAACTATATATTGTGGTCTTAATTTAAAATATAAATATATTGTTTTAAAACATAAAAATGTGTAAATAAAAATATATCTAAATAATTTTTGTCTTGTTCCATATGGTAAATACATTATTTTATCACCATATTTTTCTGTTAATTTTTCTGTTGATTTGTCTTTTTCTGTTATTATATGGTAATCATATTTTTCAAATAATGGTTGTAATTGTTGTAATTCATTAAAATGTCCACCTGTACTTGATATAAATAATACTCTTTTTTTCTTCATTTTTATCAAGACTCCTTTGTTCATTTAATTTTTTATTTTTGCTATTAATGCTTTTATTTTTATTCCTTGTTTTGAAAACATTTTTTCATGTTCTGTTTCTATGTTGTTTTCACATATTGGTTCACTATGTAAATCATATGTTTTATTTATTATCTCAAAACCAGCTTCTTCAAAATATCCTAAACTTGCTCTAAATAAATCATCATCATCTGTTTTGAAGTAAATTTCTGCATCATTTGCTAAAAATTCTTTATATTTTTCTAATTGTCTTGTATGTGTTAATCTCTTTTTTCTGTGTTTTCCCTTTGGCCAAGGATTACAGAAATTTATATATATTCTTTTAATATTGTCTTCTTTAGATAGTATTAATCCTATTCTTTCTATGTCAAACCTTGTTAATAATACATTATCTATTTCTTTATTTGCTTCATTATATGTTTGTTCAACTGTCCTTTTAGCTAGTCCTAACATTGCATCAACTAAATCTATTGCAATATAATTTATTTCTGGATTTTGAAATGCTATTTGTGATATAAATTGTCCTTTTCCACATCCTAATTCTAAATGTATTGGATTTTCTTTATTTTTAAATTCTTGTATCCATTTTCCTTTTAATTCTTCTGGATTGTCTCTATAAAATTCACTTGCTTCTAGTTCTGGTCTTGCCCATGGTTTAAACCTTATTCTCATCTAATTTCTCCATTCTTACACAATATTTGTCATATACTTCTCTAATATTCTTTTTTGTAAGTGTTTTATCTATTCCTTGTTCACTTACTTGTGTAAATATTTCTAATAAAAATTTGTCTATTTGTGGATGTACTATTGATGTTTCTCTTTCTTTCATATAATATTTTATTTGTGTGTCTTGTTTCCAATCTTTACCATTATATACTATTCCAGCTGCCATTTTGTCACATACCATTTCTACTGCATATTTATATGGCATTATTATTGCTTTTTGTGGCAATGCCCAGTCTACCCAATATTCTGGATGATGTTTATTTCTTCCTTTGTGATGTAGCCATGCTTTTGAATATCCATTTTTTTGCTTACATACTATTATGGGGCTTTTTTTACCATTATAGTATTTTACGCTTTCAAAAAATTCTTCTGGTGAGAATTTTGACCAATCATGCATAAATCCTCTCCATGGTATTCCTACTTTACATGCTAATTTGAATACTACCCATTTGTGTTTTGATACTAGTTTTATATGTTTGAATATTTTTTCTACTATGTTCATTATTTTTTTCCCTTCTTTTTTTCCATGTGTTATTATATCAAGTTTTATCAAGATAGTCAATTTGTATTTGGAGTTTTGCAATAAATTTGACTATTTATAAAAGATTTTGTAAAATAATTGCGGAGGCTAATATGTACTTAGAATATAAAGTTATAGATAATAAATATACAAATATAAATCAAATTTTAAAACAAGAATTCAAACTTTCAGCAAAATTAATGCACAAAGTAATTAGTAATAAACTTGTGTTATTAAACAATATTCCAATAGATACACGTACATCACCTGCTAATGGAGATATCATAAAAGTTGATTTGAACTATGAAGAAGAAAATGACAACATTGTTCCAACAAAAATGGAACTTAACATTTTATATGAAGATGATGGTCTATTAATTTTAAATAAGCCTGCTGGTATTGCAGTTCATCCATCTATTTTACATTTTTCAGATAGCTTATCAAATGGTGTTAGATTTTATTTTGATTCTATTAGTTTAAAAAAGAAAATTAGACCTGTTAATAGACTTGATTTAGACACCTCTGGAATTATAATTTTTGCCAAAAATGAATATGTTCAAGAATGTTTAATAAAACAAATGAATTCACATATATTAAAGAAAGAATATATAGCAATTGTTTCTGGAATTTTAAATGAAAAATCTGGTACCATTAATCTTCCTATTTCTCGTAAAGATGGAAGTATTATTGAAAGATGTGTTTCAAAAGATGGTCAAATAGCAATTACAGCTTATTCTGTTATTAAAGAATTAGATAATATGTCTGTTGTAAAATGTATATTGCAAACAGGTCGTACTCATCAAATAAGAGTTCATTTTAGTGCAATTGGTCATCCACTTATTGGTGATTTTTTGTATGGTTCTAAATCTGATTTAATTAATAGACAAGCCTTACATAGTTATCATATTTCTTTCATTCACCCTATTTCAAATAAAATTATGGACATATATTGTGAATTACCTGAAGATATGAAAAAAATTTTTAATTATTATTGATATATATTTAATTATCTATTAAAATAAATTTATAATCAAAAGAAAAAAAGAGGTGGTTCTGTGAAAAATAAATTTAATAATGGAATTACATTAATAGCCTTAGCTGTAACAATTATTGTAATGTTAATAATTGCTGGTACCAGCATTAATCTTATTTTTGGGGAAAATAGTCTTATAAAACAAGCAAAAAAATCAAAAGAAGAAAATAGAGGTGGCTCTGTTGAAGAATATTGTAATCTTTGGAAAAGCAATATTAAATTAGATACTGAAACTGGATTTTCAACATCACAAACTTTAGATGAATTATTAAATGATTTAAAAGTAAAAAAACTTTTATATGATAATGAAATAGAAAAAATTCAAAATGATGGAAATATAACAATTGGAAGTCATAATATAAACTTTAATTTAGAGGATAATGATGAATTAAAACCTGGATTATATCAAGCTGGAACAACTCAATTAATAAAATCTTGGAGTGAACTTATTAGTAATGGAGATCTAATCATAAATGGAAGTAAACTAACAAAAATAAGTTATGAGCTTGATGGAGATTTAGTAATATCAAGTCAAATAACTGAATTAAATAAATATGGAGAAACAAGAACAAGTTCTATGAGTGGTACACCAAAATTAAAGTGTGTAAATATACCATCAACAATCAAAGAAATTCCTACTAGTGCATTTGGATGTTTCCAAAATTTAAATAAAATAATTTTGAACAATGGGCTTGAAACAATTTCTGATAGTGCTTTTATATATTGTAAAAGATTAACAGAAATAATAATTCCTAATAGTGTTTCTAAAATAGGCTCAAATGCTTTTAAGAATTGTTCTAATTTAGCAACTATAGATATTCCAGAAAGTGTAACAACAATTTATGGTAATTCATTTATAGGAACAAAATGGTATAAATCTCAATCTAATAATAAAAATATCTATATTGGAAAAATCTATTATGGATATAAAGGAAGTTTATCTCAAGGTAAAATAATAGAAATAAAAGATGGAACTAAAGTTATTGCAAATAATGCTTTTGAATCAAACAACTGGAATCTTATAATTTCAATGCCAAAAAGTATTGAAAAAATAGGAAATGGATTTTTTAATGAAGTAGCAACTATAAATTATGAAGGTTCACAAGTAGAATGGAATAAAATAATACTAGAAGACCCTTCTTATTCTTTGAATAGTGTTAATATTAATTACAATTATAATATATAAAATAAAACATTACGAAAATTTTCGTAATGTTTTATTTTTTTCTTTTGGCTTTTACAATATATCTATGTGAATTAATACGATATGGATGACAAGTTATCAATGTAATTATATCTTCCCCCTCTTGAATTTTCAATTCATCAAAATTGTCTGGTTCAATAATTTTAATATCATATACAACATAAGTAAGTTCTTCTTTAAAATTTTTTATAAAAATTTCATCACCCACTTCAAGTTTTTCTATATGTCTAAATAAACTCGCTTTACCATATCCCCTATGTGCAGCAATAACACTATTTGTATTAATTCCACCTATTGGATAAGAGGTTTCTGTAAGATGAACTGCACCTTTTAACATATTAGAAGAATTTGCACCTAATAATATTGGAAGTTCAATATTCATTTTAGGAATATTTATATATCCTATAACATTATTATAAATACCATATTCACTTAAATCTATTGCTGGTTGTTCATATAAAAATGGATCTATTAAATTATTTTGCATATCTTTATAAAGTATTTTATTTTTTTCTTGTAAATCTTTATATAATCTATCTAGAACTTCTTCATTTTCACTTCTTGTTACTTTCTCAACAAATTCTTCCTTATCTCTTTCAACACCTTGTTCATATACAAAATTACTTACATGTGGAAAACAAAACAATGATATACCAATTATCATGAATATAATTGAAATTATTATTAATATTTTTCTTTTCATTTATATATAATTTCCTTTCTAAAAATCGAATATACATTATTTTTTTATTCTATAAAGATTTTTCTTCCTTCTTATTGAAATACCAATAATTGAAACAATAGTCAATATAAGGACTAATAATACAATACCAATTTGAGTTCCTGTTAAATAATAATGTTTACTTGGACTTTCCTTTTTTGTATCTGTTCCCTCCTCATCAGTAGTAGACTTTGTTACAGAATATTCTTCATATTCTACTCTTTCTGCTTTTACTAATAATCTATGTGAATTTACTCCATATGGTGTACATGTTACTAATGTTACATAATCTTTTCCATTTAATATTCGTAATTCATCAATTTTATCTGGTAATATAACTTTTGTTTCAAAAACTTTATATGTTAATACATCGTCTAAAACATGAATATAAAAAATATCACCTATTCCAAGTTCATCAAGTCTTGTAAATAATTCTGCATTTGGCAAACCTGTATGTCCTGTTAATATACTATGTGTAGAATTTCCACCAATAGGTACAGAAGTATTTTGAATATGTCCTACACCTTTTTCAAGTACCTCATCACTTGTTCCATGATATATTGGTAAATATACTGAAATTTTGGGAATTTCAACATATCCCATTACACCATCATCACTAACATTAAGTACTTCTTTATAATTTTCAGGTAAAGCATATCCGCTTCCTATAACAAATGGGTCATGTACTGGATCTCCAGACAAGTTTTCATTATATATTCTAGCTTTTTCTTTTTCCTCATTTATTTTTTCTTCATTTATTTTTACAATTAGATTATCATAATTTCTAATTATATCAATATGATTTTTTTCTGCCAAATAATTACTAATACTAGGGTATAGGAAAATTCCTACCCCTAGTATTATAAAGATTATTGATATTATTAATAGTAGTTTTTCACTATTATTTTTCATTTACTTTTTTTCCTTTTTTCATAGCAATTGCAAGTAATGCAATACCTAATCCAACAAATACTACTCCTCCTGCAACAAATGCTACTGTTCCAGCTCCACCTGTTACTGGTAATTGGAATCCTTGTGAGTTAGGGAATGTTAATTTATAAATTCCTGTTGAACCTGTTTCATCATCTAATGCTCCATTTAAGTCAGCATCTGTTATTTTTATTTCTTTTGTTTCTGCTGATTTATTATATCCTGAAGGTGCTTTGGTTTCTGTTAAACTATATGTTCCTTCTGCTAAACCAAATATGTTTAATTTTCCATTATTATCAACTACTAAAGTTGTTGTTGCTCCTACATCAGAGCTATTTGCTTGATAATATACTCCATCAGCTGTTTTTACAAAATATAATTTGTTTGAATCTTTTGTTAATTCAAATTCAGCACCTGTTAATGCTTCACCTGATGTTTTATCTGTTTTTGTAATTTCTGCACCATATGTAAATACTGTATTAGTTGTTTCTTGTGTTTGTGTTGAGTCTGCAACATATGGATTATTACTATATGTTAAATTAGCTGTATTTGTATTTCCTGCCCCACCAACAATTGTTATTGTTTCTTTGGCAAGTGATGCACTATATGTAATTCTTACTTTATCATAATTTTTTATTTGATCATATTTAAAATTAATTTCAAATGATGTTGTTCCTGTTACTGAACTTGTATAATCTGTTGTTTTTGTTAATTCAACAGGATTTCCTGAACCTTTTTGTCCATATACTTTAATTGTTGAATCATCTAATTTTAAACCATTACTTAATATATCTCCAACTTTATATGTTTTTGATAAACTTCCTGTTAAATATGTTGGTATATCTGCAACAATTGTAAATGGTATTACATCTTTTGTACTGTAATTATCTTTGTTTTTTGCTGTATCTGTAACAGTTTTTGTAACTTGGGGATTAGTTGCTTTTACTGTTACTACCATTGAATCTGGTAATTTCCATTCATTTGATGTTCTATCAAATTCTGGTGTCAAATTAATTACAGATGGTGTATATACTTTGTAACCATTTTCAATTAAAATTAAATATGTTCCCATTTCACATCCTGTGAATGTAACTGTTCCTGTTAATTTATCATCTGTAACAGGATATGATGCTGTTCCTGTTGCAGTTTCTGTTTTTGCTGTTAATGTAACAGTTCCAGCTTTTATAGCTCCTGATAATGCACTATAAAATTCTTTTGCTTCATCAGAATTACTTGTTACATTTTTATAAAAGTTTTCTGGGTTTGAATATGTTGAATAATTAGCATCTACCCATGTTTTTACACTGCTATTCCAAGTATATGGAACAGCTTGTGGTTGGTCTGCTGTATAATCATAATTAACTGTTGTTAATTGATATGCAGATACTTTTACTCCTGCTTCAATTCCTGAAACAGTAATATTTTTTGTATTTGTTGTTGTAGTTATTGATGCAAATGCTTGTAAATTTAGTCCCATAACAATTAGGACAATTGCAATAGCAACAACTATTGCTTTAAATAATGTTTTTTCTTTCATTAGTGTTTTCTCCCTTTCTTTACTTTTTTAGTGTTTTTTACATAACACCTTTTTACTATTATAAGAGCCATTATAACAACCCCTATCGCAACAATAATCATTCCAGTTTGATAAAACATTTTTAGTTCTATACTTCCACTTGTTGGAAATTTATAATATTCCTTGTTTGGAAGTAATAGTTTTCCATCATCTGTTTTTACCATAGCTGGTGGATTTCCTATTGCATTTATTTTAAATGGTACCCCATTAATAGTAACTATTGATGTATCTGTTGTGTCATAATTTCCAGTAACAAATTGAATTTTCCATTGTCCATCTGGAATTATTCTTCCTTCTGTTGCTTTTATTTCTATTAATCTATATTCTTCATTTATTGGTAAATTTTCTAGTTTTAATATTCCTAAATTTGATGTTGCATATGTTCCAATTAATTTCCAATCTGAGCTTACATTTTTTGTATCTATCAATTCATCTTTTGAAGTTGTTCCTACAAATTGATATAATACAAATTGCGTATCTGCTAATGTTTTTTCATGATCTTCTTCTGCTACTTTAGTTATTCTAATATCTGCTGTTTTTATTTTATAATAATATGTTACTTCTATATCTTCTTGTATTGTTCCAGTAGCATTTTCTGGAATTGAAACTAGTTCATAAATTGAATAATCTATTTTTGTTTCTCCTGCTTGTGTTGTTGTGTATTCACTATTTTTCTTTAAATCTTCTGTTATTTCATCTGCTACTTTTTCACCTGTTGTTGAATCTTTAAGCGGTACCGATTCTGTTGTTCCATCTAAATAGTGATGAACTGTTAATTTATATGTTTTTTCTTTATAATAATAATTTATTACTTCTTTTGTTCCTTCTGTATATGTTCCTTTATAATTTGCTGGAATATAGTAATCACTTCCTACTACTCCTTCTGGTAAATTCTCACCATAATAATCTGAATTTGTTATAATTACATATTCTATATCTGTATTTGGTGATGTTTCATATGTTGTTCCAACTTCTCCTGTACTTGTTTGTGTTTCTGCTACTTTTGTAGTTGTTGGTCCATCAGCTTTTGTCCATAGATAATGATTTACTTCTATATTTGCCATTGTATTACTAAATTGTACTACAATGTGCTTATCTTCTAATACATTATCAAATATTGGTAATGTTACTGTTCCATCTTCTGCTGTTGTAAAGTTTGTATATTCATTTCCATTTATTATTATACTGTCTATTACATATTTTGCATTTGGTGTTATTTTTATTGCATTTTTTGAATTTTCTCCATATTTTACTTTTTCTACATAGCGTATTCCATCTTTACTATAATTAACACCATCTATTGTTACACCTACTTGTCCATCTATATCTCCACCTGCTACATTATTTTTTTTCTTTACTTCTGTTGTTATTTTAAATGTTTTAATTTTGTTTTCAACTTCAATTTTTTGTGCTTCTGGTACTTCTGCACCTGCTGAACCTTCTGCAATCACAAACGCATCTGAATTTTTTACTCTTGTGAGCATTTGTTCTTCTGGTGTTGTATCTCCTTCATCTTTTTCTATTTTACAATTTGTTGCACTTAAGGTTGATGAATTGAAAAATCCTCCAGATACTAATGCTCCATTTCTTGTTTCTGTAACTGTATTTACTCCATCATAATTGTCTCCATATAATCTGCTTGAATATTCAACAACATTTTTTGAATTTAGTTTTATTACATATCCATCACATGCATATTCACCAGATTTTTCGTCAAATGTTGTTCCATCACTTCCAGCTGTATCTGTTGAATAATACCAGCCTCCAAATAAAATTCCTCCATCTGATGTCACTTGTACATCTGATACATATTCATCATAAGTTCCTGTCAATTCATAAATTCTTGTTGAACTTCCTGTTGTTGTTACTTTATATATTCCTGCATCAAATTGTGTTCCTGTATAATTTACACCTGCAATAATTGTTCCATCTGTATATGTGTCTAAACTTGTTATTTTGCTTGTTCCCCTACCTATTGAAAATGCTTTTTTTATAGTTGAACCTGTTAATGAATAAAAACTAATATATGCTGATGAACCTGAGTTTGATGCTACTGCAATTCCTGTAGAATATTCTGTTAAATCTGGTGCATCTTGATTATTTGTTCCTCCTATTGCTGCCCTCCACTGATATATTCCTGTTGAAGAATATGATGCTACAAATGCATCTCTTTCTCCAGTATTTGTCATTGTTCCTTTGACTTCAGTTCCTGCTCTATCATAAAAGTTAAATGGTGAACTATAATAGTTTCCTGTAATTGCGAAATTTCCTTCACTTGTTTCTATTACTGATTGTATTTCATCATCACCTGTTCCACCAATTCTTAAGCCCCATTCATAAGTTCCATCTTTATTTATTTTTAATAATATTGCATCTTTTTGTGATAAGTTCTCTGTTGATGTTCTTGAAAGCTCACTTATTATTTTTCCATCATATTTTATTGAATTACTCTCAGCATATCCTACTGCAACATATCCTCCATCTGATGTTTGAATAACTTTATTTAATGAATCATCACCATCTCCTCCAAATGTTTTTGACCATACTACTTTTCCGTCTGTATCATAAGATATTATTAGTCCATCATTGCTTCCTTCTGATATTTCATCAACTGTTCCATCATTATCTATATCAATTCCATCTACTGCATTTGCTACAACATTTGTTGAATATTTAGAGAATGAACCAACTGCTATTACTCCTCCATCTTTTTGTGCAGAAACTGAATTTACATAGTTCCAACCTTCTCCTGTTAATCCTGTTACCCAGTCCCATGTTGCTGCTTGTGATGAGCCAATTCCAAAATAATATGTTCTATCTGCTTCTTTTTCTGGTAATACATATCTATCATTTGTATATACTTCTATTGCCTTGTATAAACCTTCTGGTAAATTTGCTGTTATATGTCCATTTGTATCTGTTGTTACAGCATAATATCCTGTTTTTTCGACAGGCTTTTGTTCAAATCTTACATTTCTTATAAATGCTGCATCTAAACCACTATCTCCTGATCCATCTTTTCTATATGTAAATTCTATTTTATATCTTCCTGCTTCTAAGTCAAATGAAACATTTAAAAATTTTAAGCTTTCATAAACATTTCCATAACTTGTTCCACCTATTTTATTTGATGTTCCAGTTCCATTTACTACCTTATTTGTGTCTAAATTTGTAATTGTATAATAAACATAATCATAACTTACACTTTCAGATGATACTGACCAATCAAATTTCAATGTTGCTGCTTGCTTTAAATCTATTTCATTTGATGTCAATGTTGTTGTTTTACTTGCTTGATGATAAATTCCTGTACTCTCCCAAGTTCCATCATCTCTTTGTGTCCATTGATATGTTCCAGAAGAAGATAATGTTATATCAGGTACAGGCAACTGTTCTGGAGTTGTATCAAACCATTGTCCAACAGTCTTCCCATCTGAACCTGTAACATAATTTCCATTTAAATCTGTAATTTTAAATCTTGTTCCAGGAATTGGCTTTTTAGCTGAACTTGTACCATCTTGATAATATTTATAAATTGAAAATATTTGTCCATCTTCAACACCTATTTCAATTATTGCATTTGAAGTAGCTGCATCTTTTATATTTAAGTCTGTTTTATCTACACCCTCAACTGTAATCTTTCTAATTACAGAATCACCTTCAAAAATTTGTATTTTCAATGTTCCATTTTCTCTATATGCTTTAAATTTCAATTCAGTAGAGTCTAGAGAATATCCTTCTGGTGCATAAATTTCTTTTAATATATATTCACCTGTTATATATTTTCCTTCTACATATTCATATAAATCATTTATTGTAAGAACTCCATTATCATCTGTTGTATAAATCTTGCCTTCATCTTTTATACCTTCACCTTTAATTAAATATTGAGCTTTTGCTAATTTTTTATCATTTCCATTTGTATCTTTTTCTCCTTTTGCATATTTTGTTAATTGTAAACTATATGTAGGTATTTTTTCATTTTGTAAATTTAACTCTATTGTTGGTATTTCATCTGTTGTTATAATTTGTTTTGTTTTTGTTGTATTATTATCTGTATAATTTAATTCAAAATTTCCATTATTATTTGATATTGTAAACTTAATTTTTGTCTGTGGAATATAATAACCTGTTGCTTTTATCTCTTCTAATGTATATTCTTTACCTAAAAGAAGTCCTGATGTATTAATATCTCCATTTTTATCTGTTGTTAATATCTCGCCATTTTTTCCTTCTCCTGTTAATATAAATTTAACATTTTTTAAAACATTTCCAGATAAATCTGTTTTATTAATTTTTAATTTAGCTTTTACTTCATTATTAACTTTTACTTGAATTTTATAATCTTTTCCATTACTTGGTGGATTTACTTGGTCATTTCTAACTGTTTTATATATAACATTCAAATGTGTACTTTCATTTTCTTTATTTGGATATGTTAAATATAAACTCTCTGATCCATCTTCATTTATTTTTGTGTATGTATAAAATCTTATTTCTTCTTGATTTAATACATAATCATCTGTTGTTTTTATTTCTTTTATTGTATAATATCTTTCTGCATATAAACCTGTTACTAAAAGTTTTCCATCTGCATCTGTTGTTTTAATTGTACTTGTTTCTGCACCATCTTCAGTAATTGCAAATGTTATTCCTTGTAATGTTTTTTCAGTATCTTTTTGATATTTTACAATTTCTAAATCATATTGTTTTGCTATCATAAATCCTAATTTTGCTGAGCCTGTTGATGTATAATATAATCCTTCATCAGTATTTAATGCAAAATATATTGCATGCTCTGAATAAGCAACCTTATTATAATCAACACCTTCTGGTAAATTAATCTCATACTCAAATTCAATTTTATCTCCTGATGATAATTTATATGAATTATCTAATACAATTAAATATGTTTTTATTTTTGTCCAATCTTCAACATCATTAGCTAATTTCCAACCATTTGCTAAATCTTCTACATCTTTGCTTGGTCTTTCTGTTGTTGAATAATATATTTTTACTTTATCTTTTATTGCATTAGTTATTGTTGATAATCCACCTTTACTTATATATGTTGTAAATGTTGAACCTAAATCATTTCCACTAATTACAAATTGATTTCCTTCAAATGGTATTACACCCAATATTTTCAAGTCTTGTATATCATATGTGTAATTATTTGTTGCAGATACTGTAATTGTTGCTGTTCTTTGTCCTTTATCTGTTTTTGCAACTCTTGGTGCTATTGTTATACCACCTTCACCATCATAATTACTTCCTACTTGAGTTGTACTTAAACTTGAACCTGGATCAAATGTAAATGATGTTTCTCTATAATTTACTTTTTCTGTTGTATTAGAATTTCCATCAACATCATATTTATCTTCACCAGAATAATAATAATCTGATGCTATTCCATTTTTAGCCCATAATTTTACATATTTTGTTGTTTTTGCTATTCTTGGGTCTGGTGTTAAATCACAATCTACTATAATATTAAATGTTTCCTCATTTGAATTTTCTGTTAATATTCTTATGTAATAATTTCCATTTTCTTCATATATATCATATGCTGTTATTTTTACATTTGAATTATTTGTTGTTACAGTATTAATTTCTCCAAGTATTATTTCACTTGGTAATTGTACTAAAAATGAACTATTTTTCCAACCTTGTTCATTATATCCTGATGTTTGTGTTGATATTGTTATTTGTTGGTGTTCTGCTGTTACATGTGTTGATATTGTATTGTCTTTTATTGATATTGTTGCAACAGATGTTGGTGCTTGATATAATGCTCTATTACTTTCACTTTCTTTAAAACAATATGTTGTTTCTTCATTTTCATCTGTTTTTGGTTTTATCATTTTTCCATCTAAATAACTGTATATGTACGATAAATTGTCAAATTCTTCTTTTGTATATTTTGTTGTTATATATTCATCATCTAATTCTTTGATATTATTTACATAGAAATAACATTCTTCATTTGTATTACTTGTTTCAACTCTAATATGTTTTACTGCATTTTCATATTTATATGGATTTGTAGAAGAATAATCTGACCAATCTTCTTCTGTAAATGTGTTTATTAGTGTATCTGTATCTGCATCATATACTTTAATCCATCCATCAGAATTTAATGCATTATTTGCACCACTAAAATAAATTCCAACATTTGTTGTTAATTCATCCATTGATTCATATTTTGCTGATGTGTTTAAAAATGAATCTGTTTTTCCTGTTGTTTCATTCATTATTATTCCATCTGTTGCACCATTTGAACCTGTATATGCTCTCCATTGCACTAAATATGTATCATTCTTTTCTTCTGCAGATATTCCATTATATATATTTAATGGTTTCTTTTTTTGAATAACATATGTATTATATGGTGATCCCATATATGTTCCTACATATATAGCAAAATCATATAATTGTCCTACATGCTTTTTCCAAGTAGTTGTTACTATTCCTGTTGCAGTATTTGACACATATGGGCTTATAAATCCATCTTCTTCATTTGGATTATTATATCCTCTAGTTACTGCTTGTACAGGAATTGCTAATTCAAAACTTGTTACATCTTGTCCTAAAGCTGTATATGCTTCTTCTGGATATGTTATTTCAAAATTAAATTCTGTATATCTATTACCAGAAGAGTATGAATAAGAATATCCATTTGAAGTTATAACTCCAGTTTCATTTAACACAGCTGTTCTTTGTGCTGTAAATTCACTTGTTTCTGCATCATATGTATATGTTACATTTGTTCCAGATATTTTTACTGATGTTGGTTTATATCCATTTAATTCTGGTATAGTTCCACTAATTTCTGAACTTGATATACTTAATTGGTTTTTATTTTCTACAGTTCTAATATTAAAATTTAATTTTACTCCATCTTCTGTAGATAAATCATTCATTTCTGTAACTTCTACAGTTTGACTTTTAGGATCAATTTCTACATGTGTTTCACCATACCAGTCAACTGTAAACGGAACTTCCTTAGAAAATGTAGTTTCATTCCCTTCACTATCTACAAATGTTCCTGAAAATGTTATAGAATTTTCTTTACTATATTTTGTTGTATCATTTCCAATTGCACTTGTTTTTGTATAAGAATTTGAATAATCACCTGAACGAACTGAACCTATTAATAATTTTTGTGTACCATTACCTATTTCATTAAAGTTTATTTCTTTTGTATTTGATGAAATATAGTTTTCTTTTACTTCGTTGTCTTTTACAATTGTTGTATTAAAATAGAAGTTGTTAGAATTAATTGTTATTTTTCCATCTTTTAGTCTTCCTTGTTCAAGTACACTTAATTCCATGTATAAACTTGCTTGGCTTCCTATTTCATTACATGTTCCTCTTATTGATTCTGCTACTCCGTCTCCATTTTTATCTTTTAAGAAAAATGCATCAAATTTTACTGCATTTACTGTATTTCCAGCATTATCTTTTATTGCATTATCTCCATCTTTTACATCATCATATGCTTGTGTTCTTTGTAATTCTGATGACATTGTAGATTTATCAATTTTTTGTGTTTTGTTTAATACATATATACCAATTACTATACTTACTGCTATTAGTACAATTATTGTTTTTAACATTATACTTTTTTTCGTAAGTTTCTTTTTGTTCATTTCTTTGGTATACCTCCCTTCTATTTTTTTCCTACTTTTTCTATATAATTAATAATAATTACTAGTTCTTTATCTTTTTTTCTTAATTTTCCTTGAACAAAAACAATATCATTTAAATTAAAATTATTTCTAAATATAAAATCAGCTTTTTCATCATAAGCAATTATTTTCAAAATATTTTCATCTGCTAATTTTATTTCCATTTCAATTTTAGATTTATTCTTTTTGTTCAAGATAAATTTAAATCCATTGTTTTTTATTATTTTTCCTATAAAAAAACATTCATTCATTTCTTTTTCCTGAGTTTTTTATTTTTCTTCAATATATTTTTCGCTAAATTACATATTTTCATAATAACTACTAATACATAATTTGCTGATACATTTTTACCTAAATTAGGAAGGAATAAACCTCTTTAATATCTAATATTTCATTGTATTTATTCCATAAAATAAATAATCTAGATTGATATTAGAGTGCTGCTCGACAACCGTTTGTTACTGTTGTTGTTGTTCGGATTGTTGTTGTTGCGGTTTGCCATTGGATTGTTGTTGCCGTTGTTGTTGTAATTGCCACCACGATAGACCCTGTTGTTGGTAGAGTTGGCCTTACGGTTTATCCCTAATTTTTTAATCTTCATAAAATAATTTATTTTCTAATGTTTTTACATTAGCTATTTGTATGTATCCTAAATGTCCACTTAAATATTTATAAGCATCATTTGTTGTCATTCTTCCCTTTTGTATCTGCTTTTCTAATTTCTTTACTTTATCTTTTAAGCTCTTTTTCCCTCTTGTTCTAATTTTTAATCTATATTCATTTATTTTATATCCACAAAAATTCACTCCTTGTTTAGATTTAAAAATTTGAGTTTTAGAATTCAATTCAAGTTCTAACTTTTCTTTTAAAAATTTTTTTATTTTTTCTAATACTTCAATTGCCTCTTGTTTTGTTTTTAATAAAATTATCGTATCATCCATATATCTAAAATAGTATTTACATTTCAATTTATGTTTTGCATATTGATCTACTTCATTTAAATATATATTTGCCAGTGTTTGTGATGTATAATTTCCAATTGGCATTCCTTTTTGTGATTCTTCTGAATATATTATTTTCCACATTAAGTTTAATAATTTTTTATCTTTAATTTTTCTTTTTATAATTTCAAATAAAATATTTTTATCTATATTTTGAAAATATTTTGCTACATCCATTTTTAATATATAATATTCTTGCCATTTATTTTTACATTGTTTCATTGCATCTTGTACAGCAAGTGCTGCTTTATGCATTCCTCTATTTTTTATACAAGCATATGTTGTATTTATAAATTGTGTTTCAAAATATGGTTTTAAAAAATTATCTACTACCCATCTGTGTACTATTCTGTCTATATATCTTGATGCTTGTACTTTTCTTTCTTTTGGTATTGTAATTATAAATGTTCTGTATCCTCCATGCTGATATTGCCCTGTTTTTAATTGCTCATATATCCACTTTATGTATTCTTCTTGTTTCAAATCAAATAATACTATTTCCCTTCTCAGGGTTTTACCTTTTCTTGATAATTTATGTGCTTTCATTAAATTATCATATGTTAAATATTTATCAAATTGGTTTCTTATAGTTCTTGCCATAGAACTTTATTAAACCTCCATTTATTCTTCCTATCTCTCCTAATTGCTCTATTGCTATATTAAATTTTCTTTCATCAATCCATTTATTATTTTTCATAAGCCTTAAATATATTCTTTGTAATTGAACTAACACATCTATTTTTATTACATGTGTGTATCTTTCTTCCATTGGAACTTTACTTACATAAATTACTTCTTCCATTATTTGATACATACTTGTTTTATATTCTGTTCCTATACTGAATTTTTCTGTTCTTGGCAATTTTAATATTAAATCAAGCATATATTGTATATATCTTTCTGTTTTTGGAATTATTGTTAAACAATTATTTTCAATTTGTCTTTGTTCTAATTTTTTCTTATCTGTTATATTAAGATGTTGTTCCAAGCTTTTTTACTCTTTCTATTATTTCATCTTCTGTTTCTGCTCTTCTATTGCACTTTGTGCAATCATTACATTGTTTTGTTTCAATTACTGGCTCATTTGTGTATTGATAGATTTTTTCTTCTTCTTGTGTTTCTTTATTGTAAATGTATATTATAAATGATTTCTTCGTGTCTTTTATTTTTTCTATATATTTTTCTAAGCTTTTAGCTTGAAAACCAACCTTACATAATTCTTTTTTCATACATGTTAATTGTAAGCCTATTTGCTTATTCAATTCTATTGCATCTTTTCCAATTGCTACAAAAAAGATTCCGTTTTTCATCAAAATTATGTGTTCTGGGTTTTCTTTTTGTAATTTTTGTAGTACATCTATATATTTCATTCTTTTACCTTTCTTTTGTTTACTATATATTGATTTTATATTTTTCTCACATACTACTAAATTATTAAATTCAATTCAATTTTTCTTATTATTTGATTTTATTAAAATAATATTTTTCGACAATAAAATATTATTTTTATTAACCTGTGAATATTTTTCTCGCCTTTTATTTTTCTATGTTGTTACTGTTCAAAGTGCAGTATCAGGATACAGTAATTCAGGATACCCTATTTAATATAAAGTGCTGCTCGACAACCGTACGTTACTGTAGTAGTCGTTCGGATAGTTGTAGTCGCGGCCCGCCATTGGATAGCCGTTGCCGTTGTTGTTGTAATAGCCACCACGATAGACCCTGTTGTTGGTAGAGTAGGCCTCTGTAGTCCATTCCCATACATTTCCTGCCATGTCATAAATATTATTTGTTTTTGTATATTCAGCACTTCCCGCTGGAATTCTTGTACTTGTGCTAATTGCCTTTGTTTCTGTCGCTGTTGGCATTTCTGCATCTTTAGCTATGTAATTAAATGTTGCATTATAATAATTTCCAAATGTTGTTGAATTACTTCCAACTAATTGATATGTTAATGTTGTTCCTTCTGAATTTGTTGCTCCTGAACTTACTATCCAATCTAATGTTTCATCCCACAAACTTCCAGTTATCATCATTGTTGTTATATTATTATTATTCCCTTTTAATGTTAAACATTTTTTATACATTGTATACCAATTTTGACTTCCAATATCTGTGTTCATTTTATTTATTACAGCAGTAGTACTTAATCCTCCTGTTTCATATCTTCCTATATAAAATCCTCCATATTTTTTTATGCTTTCCATTATTTCTAAATACTTTTGTTCTAATTCTTGTGCTAACATTTCATATCTAGTTTGACCTAATCCATTATTATGCATATATGAATAACTATCTATATCGTAATATTGATTATTAGAAATAACATCTGGCTCTCTATAATTTGTTGCATTTGTTATACTCATTATTCCATTGGTTTCTGTCCAATTTCTATTTGACCTTCCAGAACTTGAAAAATTATATAATTTTCCCCATAACTTTCCATTATTATCTACTCCATATAGTTTTGAAATATCATCTATTGGCACCCATACATATTGATTTCTTTCCTTTTGTAAATCAAATATATTTTTTGCTTGTTGTTCTTCTAACGTTAATTCCGTTGAATCTGTTGTACTTGTATCATCTGTTGTATCATCTTCGAATTCCACAGTATTTACTGTTTCTTCTGTTGCATTTTCAACATTTATATCATTTGTCTTTTCTTCTGTTGAAGTTGTTGTTTTATTTTCTTCAATTATTTCTTCTTTTTTTGTACTTTTAGTACTAGTTGTTGTTGAAGATGTTACATTTTGTTGTGTTGCTTCTGTTACATTATCCCTTTCTTCATTTTTCGTTGTTTTTGTTGTATTATTATTTTCTTTCTCTTTCGTTGTTTCTGTTATTTGAGTTTTATTTTCGTCCTTTGTGTTTTCTGTATTTTTTGTCGCACTTGTTATTTTATTTGAATTTTCATCATTTACACTTACTGAATTTATTTTTTCTTCATCATTAGCACCTTCATCTGATGTTAATTCATTTTCTGTACTAGAAGTTATAGTTGCTTGTGTAATACTATTTTCTGTATTCTCTACTGTTGGTTGTGTATTCATACTTTCTGTACTTGCTGTTGTAGATTGTGTACTCTCTGTATTATTAATAGACTGTGTTTCAGCTGATTTTGTACTTTGACTATTTACCAATACTGAACTCCAATCAACATCTCCTTCATAAATTACAAAGCCTTTATTTAATGATGTTTCACCATCTATTTGTGACGCAGTATATCCTTTTGGAACTGGAATTTTTATCACATTTCCATTACTATCTTTGTCTTCTACAATATTTCCACTCTCATTTTTAGTTGTACTTGTTACATATGTTGCATATTGATTTATATCACTTTCATTTGCTGCATTTTTGTTTTCATTTGCTTGGATCATTGTTGTTATTACTTTTACTGTTGTTATTGCAACTATTATTGCTATTATTGCTCCAATTATTCCCACTGTTAAACTTAAATTTAATTCTATTACTATAGGCCCATCTTGATTCTTCTTTTTTCTTGTTTTTTCGTTATTTTTCAATATTTTCGCCTCTTTCTTTTGTTATTCTTAAATATTCATTAAGTAAAAGACTTAACGATATTTTAAGTCAAAATTATTATACCAATAACGCATTAATTTATCAATGTTTTTTTTCGACAAGACCTCTCAATTTTTTTATAAAAAATATGTATTTATATAAGTAGATTTTTTTCATGAACACTAGATAAATACATAGTTTCAAGGAATAAAAAAAATCTTTTAGTCTTTTACTTAACGATTATTGTATGCATATTGCTTCTATATTTTCTATCATTATGTTTGTTAATTTTTTCAAAAATATTATTTTTTTCCGCTTTGCTCTTGCCAGATACACTATTTTATGATATATTATTTGTGTATATTTTTTATACACTTTTATTTCACACATTTTCATTGTGTAAAAAACTTATTATTCATATTTTTTATAATCTCATAAATTATTTTCTTATTAATTTCTATTTCAATAAGAGAAAACAGAAAGGTAAAGGTGATTTTTATTGCCCAAATTTTTAAATACAAACAACTCTATTTCTTCGAGCGAATTTTCATCAACTTACTCAAATGACATTATTATCATTTCTAAAGATGTTATATTTCAAGTTCATGATAAAACATTCAAAGAAATATTAAAGAGTTCATATGAAATGACAGATTTTTTAAAAACATTTATTGGATTGGAGGTGAATTCAGAAAATTTAAAAATATATAATAGTAGTTTTATTACAAATAATTACAAGCGAAGAGAATCAGATATTTTATATAAAGATATAATTCAAAATACTTTTTATTTAATTGAACATCAATCCACTGTAAACATTGACATGCCTAGAAGAATTTTAGAATATTCTACTGAACTTATGCGTGAAATCAAGAAAAATAAAATTGAATTAAAAAATCCTTTAATTATTCCAATTGTTATTTACACAGGAAAACAACCTTGGAATATTCCAACTAATTTTTCGGATACTCAAACATTTAATTCTTCTAACAAATCATTTGTTATCAATCAAATTTATAAACTAATTGATATTCATACTTACAGTATAGATAAACTAAAAAATATCCACAACAAAATATCTTATATGCTTTTAATTGAAAAGTGTAAAAATCATTTAGAATTAGCACAAACACTTGAATATATTGCAATCCATGCAAATACATCTAACACTAAGGAATGGGTTAATAATTTAGTAACATATGTTTTTGCTAAAACTTTAGATGATACTTCTAAATCAAAAATTTTAAAATTGTTATATGAAAAGGAGAAAAATGAAAATATGGAAGATTTAATTGAAAGAATTAATAATAATATAAGATTGGAAAAGAAGAAAAATATAAAAATTGGTGAAACTAGAGGAAAATTAGAAAATCTATTTTCAACTATTAAAAATATGCTTAATCTTAATTACAAAGATGACGAAATAAAAAAATGTACAAATGCTACTCAAGAACAAATTAATCAAGTAAGAAAAAAATTAAATAAAAACTAAAAAAATCGGCTAAATTAGTCGATTTTTTTTCTTCTACTTACAGCAAGACCATCTCCAACTTCAAGTATTTCAGTTTCAAGGTTTGGATCTTCTGTAACATCTTTTATATATTCACGCAAATTCCTTACAGCTGTACGTTGTTTATGTTTATTATAATCACTCATAACATATCCTTTATATAATATATTATCAGCTAATATAACTCCATTAGGTTTTAACATTCGTAAAGATTCTTTTAAGAAAAATGGATATTTTCCTTTTGCAGCATCTATAAATGCAACATCATATTGTTCATTTAAAGTTGGCAAAATTTCAACAGCATCACCTTCATAAATATTTATCTTATCTTCTACTCCAACATTTTTTATATTTATTTTTGCTTCTGCAATTCTTTCTTCATCTCTTTCTATGGTATCAATTATTCCACCATCTTCAAGATATTCAGAAAAGCACATTGCTGAATATCCAACAGCTGTCCCTATTTCTAATATTCTTTTTGGTTTTACTTCATTCAAAATTTTATCTACAACTTCTAATGTATCATCCATTATTATTGGAATATGTTCTTCCAATGCTTTTTGTTTTATTTTTTCTAATTCTTTTTTATTCATTTTATCTTGCCTCATCATAACTACTACCTTTTAAATCTTCTCTTTTTTGTTCTTCTTTTTGCATTTCTTCATTAATCCATTGAAGTATAACATTATTAGAAAAAGTATTTTCTCCATATATTTCAGCAATCATTTCATATGCTCTATCTATTTTTCCTGTTTTTTTGAATTCATTCCATGCTAAAGCTCTTGGTCCTAATTGTGGTTTTCTTATCTCTTTTTTATCTTTTGTAGTTTTTCCAATACTTATTAATTGTTTTTTACAAACAATTCTACTTTTTACACTTCCTTTTAAATAACCTTTTCTATTGCAATCTCTTTTTGACATAAAACTCCTTCCTTTCTCAACAAAAGCAAAGACTAATTAGATAAATTCATTTCACCAAATTAGTCTTTGTTTTAATCATCTATTTATTTGCGTTTCTTGCTGCTCTTTCTCTTTCTTTATTGTCTAAGATTTTCTTTCTTAATCTTATTGATTTTGGTGTAACTTCTACTAATTCATCATCTTGGATAAATTCTATTGCTTTTTCAAGTGACATTTGAATTGGTGGTACTAATCTTAAGGCATCATCAGATCCTGAAGCTCTTGTGTTTGTTAAGTGTTTTTCTTTACATACATTTATAGCTAAATCTTCTCCTCTTGAATTTAATCCAACTATCATTCCTTCATATACATCAACACCAGGTCCTATGAATAATTCTCCTTTGTCTTGTGCATTATATAATCCATATGTTATTGATGTTCCTGCTTCAAATGCTACAATTGTTCCTCTAACTCTTGCTACAACTTCTCCTTTATATGGTTCGTAGCAATCAAATATACTGTTCATAACGCCTTCACCTTTTGTATCTGTAAGGAATTCTGTTCTATATCCAATTAATCCTCTTGCTGGAATCTTGAATTCGATTTTTGTATGTCCTGCTTCAGCTGGTTCCATATTAACCATTTCAGCTTTTCTTCTTCCTAATTTTTCAATTACTGTTCCTACTGAATCATCTGGAATGTTTACAACTAATCTTTCAATTGGTTCACATTTTACACCATCAATTTCTTTCATGATTACTTTTGGTCTAGATACTAATAATTCATATCCTTCTCTTCTCATTGTTTCTATTAATACTGATAAGTGTAATTCTCCTCTTCCTGATACTATAAATGAATCAGGTGATGCTGTTTCTTCAACTCTTAAACTTACATTTCTGTCTAATTCTTTGAATAATCTATCTCTTAAATGTCTTGATGTTATGAATTGTCCTTCTCTTCCTGCAAATGGTCCATTGTTTACACTAAATGTCATAGATACTGTTGGTTCATCAATATCTACAAATGGTATTTTTTCTGGATTATTGAAATCACATATTGTGTCTCCAATATGAATATTTGGAAGTCCTGCTAATTCTATAATATCTCCAGCAGATGCTTCATCAACTTCTACTTTCTTTAATCCCATATGTGTATAAACTTTTGCTACTTTTCCTTGTGATATTTTATCATCTTTTTCACAAATGCTTACTGGCATACCAATTTTTATTGTTCCTCTTTCAAGTCTTCCTACTGCAATTCTTCCTACATAATCATCATAATCAATATTTGATACTAACATTTGTGCAGGTCCTTCTACATCACAGTTTGGTGCTTGAATTGTGTTTATTATTGTTTCAAATAAACATGTTAAATCTCCATCTGGATCATCCAAGTTTAATTTTGCAACTCCATTTTTAGCTGATGCATATACTACTGGAAAATCTAATTGATCATCATTTGCATCTAATTCTATGAATAATTCCATTACTTCATCTAATACTTTTTGTGGTTCTGCACCAGGTCTATCTATTTTGTTTATTACTACAATTGGTTTTAAATTCATTGCTAATGATTTTTTTAATACTTCTCTTGTTTGTGGCATTGCTCCTTCAAATGCATCTACTAATAAAAGTACTCCATCAACTGTTTTTAAAACTCTTTCTACTTCTCCACCAAAATCAGCATGTCCAGGAGTGTCAACTATATTAATTTTTACTCCATTAAACATAACTGCTGTATTTTTGGCTAATATTGTAATTCCTCTTTCTTTTTCTTGGTCATTTGAGTCCATTACTCTTTCTGCTACTTGTTCATTATCTCTAAATACATGGCTTTGTCTTAATAATGCATCTACTAATGTTGTTTTTCCATGGTCAACGTGTGCTATAATTGCTATATTTCTTATATTTTTGTTATTCATTTTTATTTCCTTCCTTTTATTACTTTGATTTTTGCACTATTCGTGTTTTGTTTTTATTAACATTTTTATTTTTCTTTACTTAATTTTATTATCTCTTCCATTATTTCTTCTGTTATTTTATCAAGTTCTTCTTTATCATTTTTATCTCTATCACTAAAGTCCATTGGTTTTCCATATCTAATTGTCATTTGTTTAAATGGTTTTTCACCTCCACTTATTCCTACTGGAATAACTTTGGCATCAGTTCTAACAGCAAAAAATGCAGCACCATCTTTTACTTTTTCACCTTTTTCTATCCCATTTCTTGTTCCTTCTGGAAATAGTGCTATACTTTCACCATTTTTTAATGCTTTTAATGTTGTTTTTATAGCTGATAAATCTTTTGAGTCTCTTTTAACATATATTCCATCAAATACAACTCCAAGAAATGCAAAAAATTTGTTTTTTCGTAATTCTTCTTTTGCTAAAAATCTTACATGTCTTTTAGCTGTTACTACTATTAATGGTGGGTCTTTATATGTTCTATGATTTCCACAATATATTAATGGCTCTTTTTTATTCTTTGGAATGTTTTCTTGTCCAATAACTTTTACTCTATATATTACTACAAAATACAGCTTTATAGCAAATCTTACTATTATTCTAATTATCTGTTTAAAAAATAATTTAATTTTCTTCATCTTCTTTTTCTGGGACATAGACATTTTTTGCTACTACTTCTAATGATACAACATTCATTGATGTTAATTTATCTATTTCCTTTTTTGCCCTTTCTTTAAATTCTCTTAAAACATCTTTTACTTTACAACCATATATTATTGTTACTTCCATATAGATACTCGGTCCTTCTGCAGAACTTGTTACTCTTGTTCTTTGAACTTTATATATTTCTGGAATTTTTCTTGCAACATTTTCCATTATTTGTCTAAATACTGTATCAGATATTGTGAATTTCCCCATATAGCTAAATGTTGGTCTTATTATTGTTTTCTCTGATATATATGGTTTTTCTCCAATTCCCTTTGATTTGAAAATTTGTAATGGATCTAATAAATATCCTGAGAAATCTTTTTTCAGTTCAAATGTTGGTACTGGTATTACATGTTTTCCTTCTGTTTCTCTAATATGTCTCGCTGTTTTCATTTCTTCTTCTGTTGCAACTTCATTTATATATGTTGTTTTTGATATTTGTGGTAAGCCTAAATTTTCGGCTATTTTTGCTACCATTCCATCAGATGTTCCTAATATTAGTATTTTTTCTGGTTTATATTTTTTTAGTGCTTTTACTATTTGATTTTGTTCATCTTTACTTAAAAATAGTGCATGTTTTACTGTTTCAATCTTTGTAGGTGCTTTTTTAGCTGACAACCCCGCAACAATTTCATTATCTTTTATAAGTAAACCATCATCTATTATAAAATTTATGTCATTTTCACTTGCAACCATTTGGGCTCTATAACTTTTTCCTGTTCCAGATGGTCCTACAAATGCATATACTTTGATTTTTTCAAATCCCATATTTTTTCCTCTATTTTAATTTTTATCTTTTTAGTAAAACAAAAGTGGATTATTTTGTCCACCTTATTTACACGATAAAGACACGATTGTACGTGTCTTTAGTTTTAAATCTTTTCAGGAACTTCTTCCTCTTTAACTTCTGCTATTTTTATATCTCTAACATGTTCAATTTTTTCCCATGTTGTTTCTCTTTTAAATAAGCATTTTAAATTTATTATTACCCATGTTCCCATAAATGCCGGATAGCATAATAGTCCTTTTATCATAGGTTTTATTGGTTTCTTCTCTAATACCATTACAAATAATGCTGTAAATATTGGGAATAATAATGTTGGAATTAGATAGTTTAAAATGTTTACTATAAATAACCATGTTGTCATTGCTTTACTTACATACATTATACAGTTTATTAGTATTAATCCAAATGTTACTACTAATATTGGTGTTGTTCCTGCTATATATAGCAATCCGTCAAAATTCATTAATGTTTTATGTTCTTTTACTGCTTTATATAATTGACCTGTATATGTTTTTAAACATTGCATATGTCCTACTGTCCATCTGCTTCTTTGTGACCATGATTGTTTGAATGATGTTGGTTGTTCATCATATACTATTGCATCTGTTGCCCAACCTAATTTTCTTCCTTGAATTATTTGTTTTAATGAAAATTCAATGTCTTCTGTTAATGTTTGTGTTTCCCATCCATTTGGTTTTACTACATCAAATTTTACCATAAATCCTGTTCCATTTAGTAATGGTGATAATCCTATATTATATCTTGCTAAATGGTACATTCTGTGCATTGTCCAATAAAACAATGCATATCCTGCTGTTATCCAATTGTCTGTTGGATTTTTTATGTCTCTATATCCTTGAACAACTTCTTCTCCTTGACATAGTTTTTTGTTCATATTTTTTATAAAGTTTTTATCAACAATGTTGTCTGCATCAAATACAAAGAATGCATCATAATCTGCATTTTCTGCTATTTTTTGTTTTAAAAACCATTGTAATGCATATCCTTTTGTTTTATGTGCATTATCAAATCTTTCATATACTATTGCTCCTGCTTTTCTTGCAACTTCTGCTGTTTTATCTGTACAGTTATCTGCAATAACATATATATCATATAAGTTTTTATCATATGTTTGATTTTTTAAGCTTTCTATTAAATTGGCTACGACCATTTCTTCATTATGTGCTGGTATTATTGCCATAAATTTGTGATTTTTATTTACTAAATATGGTTTATCTTTTAATTTAACTAATGCACACAAACTTATTACAAATTGATAACACCAAAATGCTGTTAACACCCATATAAGTGCTTGCTTTAGTATATATAAATATTCCATTTTTTAACCTCTCTTTTTTCTTATATTATATATTTTTTCTTTATATTTACTATATTGTATTTTTTTGCCTTTTATATTATACTATGTTTATTATTATTTTGCAATAATTTTAATAAAATTTTTACCATTTTTGTTTTTTATGTAAATTATTTTTGAAGCATTTTTCTTATATATTCTTTTATTTCACCATCTTCAGCATTTTCAAAGAAGTATTTTTTTAATTGATTTCTATTTACTGTTTGGTATAAAAATTCTTGATCTATTTCTCTCAATATTGTCATCATATCTTTATGTGTTATCTTTTTTACTTCATCTAATATTTTTTTATTTGCTTGTTCTGGAACAACTCTTTCCCTTGGATATCCTCCTCCAAAATCTGATTCAAATAATTTTTCAAATATGTATGTTAATGTTAATTCACTTCCCCAACCAAATCCTTTTGCATATCCTATTGCTACTGCATTTCCAGCATTTATTTGGCTAAATAAATATGCATCTGTTGGATCTTCTATATGTCCACATAATACATTTGGAAAACTATTTAATGCAAGCATTGCACCTTCTCCTGTTCCACAACCTGTTATTATGAAATCTACAGCTTTAGAGTTTATTAATATTGCCGATAATAATCCTGCTTGCACATATGTTAAATTCTCTTCATCTGGATTTTCCATTCCATAATTATATATTTCATATCCTTTTTTATCTGCTATTGGTTTTAATGCATCATATATTATTTTATTTTTTGTTACTTGACTATTTTCATTTATTATTGCTATTTTCATTCTTATCATTCCTTTTCTATAAAATTTATGGGTATATTTTATTTCTTTTTTTAACCAATTAAAGAATCTCTCGATTTTTTCTTTTTCATTTATTGACACTACATCTCCAACATGAGGGCTAGGTTTAAATATTTTTAAAGCTTCACTTCCAAAATCGAAAATATATATTTGAACATCATCTGTACTATATGTTGTCATCATTACATATGTAATTGTACTTAAGAAAGTTTCTTTTCCACTATCTGCATTTCCATAAACAATTATATTACTATCTGTAGAAAGAGTTAATATTCCTTGATATTGATTAAGCGGATCATCATATTCGCCAAAAACAGGTTCTATTTTATTTTGTACTGGTTTATAATTGTATTTTTTCTTTATTTGCGCAAGACTTTCATCAGCATCAAGCACCTTT